>Ga0208644_1001820_pt1 | contig 17465 bp, 14 predicted proteins | sample VirMetDEL_Nov_18_FD_184517 | JGI IMG/M metagenome (GOLD analysis project Ga0208644, IMG submission 184517) | Aqueous microbial communities from the Delaware River and Bay under freshwater to marine salinity gradient to study organic matter... | ecosystem: Environmental > Aquatic > Marine >... | reverse complement strand
TCAGGCACAACAGTTGGAAGTATTGGTACATATTCAGGTGGTTTAGTTATTGGTAATGGCGACACTGGACTAAGAATGCAAGATAGTATTAATGCAATTTATGCTTTTAATACTACTACTGGTGCTAATAGAGATTCTGCAATTGATATAGGTGCAGCATCTGTAAAATGGAAAGACCTTTACCTTTCAGGAACAGCTAATGTTGCTAAAACAAGATTAACAACCAATAATACAACTTATTGGGATTTGCGAAGAGATGCTTCTACAGGCGATTTTGTTATAAGTGATGATGGTCTTGGTGATGTTGTTACTATATTACAAAGCTCAGGCAACGTTGGCATAGGGACAAGTTCGCCAAGTGAATTATTACATTTAAATGGAAGTAGTGACACAGTAAAAGGATTAATACAAAACAATAGCACGTCTACTAATGCTTATGCTACTTTAGGATTTCAAAGTGATTATTCGCATTCCGTTAATCCGGGTTTATTTTTAACTGGTTCTAATAATACAAATTATGCTGGTGCTAATTCATTAAATATGTATCAGTTTGGTAATTTTCCTTTAGGTTTTGTTACAAACAATACGCTAAAAATGATTATACAGGGCGATGGAAACGTTGGCATAGGAACTGATTCGCCACAAGACAAACTTTCAATAGAAGGCGGTAATGTTTCAATTAATAATGGTTCTGCTTTTCAAGTTGGTGGTTCTGTAAGTGGTAATACAGTCATAGGTAAATTAAAAAGCGAAAGCGGTGTTTTAACTTTAAAAGCTGATTCTACAAGAGATGTGCAATTTGGTAGTGAAACCAATGGTACAGCTATGTTTATTGAAGGCTCTAATGGCAAAGTTGGAATAGGAACCACTGCACCTGTGACAAAATTACATATACTAGGTCCAAAAGACACAGCATCTAGTCCTATAGTAAGAATTCAAAATTCTTTAGCAATTAATACTGATGGTCCTTTAGTTGATTTCATGACTAACGCACAAAGTATAAGAGGCAGTATAGGTACAAGACAAAGTGAAACAAACAACAATATATATATTACTGGTGGAGGAGCTGGTCTTAAGTTTTTAAGTTATCAAACTTATAAAGCTATTTTCCCAGTAAGTTCTGATGGTACTGATTCAGATGATACAACTGATTTAGGTTCATCAAGTGTAAGATTTGATGATATCTATGCAACCAACGGAACTATACAAACTTCAGACAGAAACGAAAAACAAGATATTCAAGCCTTAACAGATGCAGAGCAAAGAGTAGCTACAGCTTGTAAAGGTTTAATAAGAAGATATAAATTTAATAAAGCAGTAACAGAAAAAGGTGACGATGCTAGATATCACTTTGGAATTATTGCACAAGATTTACAAGATGCTTTTACTGCTGAAGGATTAGATGCAGGTGACTATGGTATGTTTATATCAAGTACTTGGACTGATGATGATGGAGTAGAACAAACAAGATTAGGAGTTAGATATAACGAGCTTCTAGCATTTATTATTGCAACATTATAACATAAGGAGAAAAAAATGGCAATTAATTATACTTGGAACGTTGCGACAGTGGACACTAAACCGTCTGTAACTGATGACAACGCAATAACAGAAACTGATGTAATCTACAATGTACATTGGAGACTTACAGGAACTGACGATACTAACACTTACGAAGATGGTGAAGGTAACGATGTAAACTATACAGCAGATGTATACGGTACACAATCATTAGATATCTCAGACTTAGGAAGCTTTACAGCTTTTGATAGTGTTACAACTGATGACGTAGAAGGTTGGGTAACAACTGCTATGGGTGATGAAGAAGTACAAAATCTTAAAGATGCAATAGCTGCAAAAATTACTGAAGCTATTACACCTACATCAGAAACTAAAACTATTGGTGGATAAAGTATTATGGAGCTAACAGCTTATTTATTTTGGAATATATTAGTAACATTAGTATTAGCTCCAATACTTTATAGTATCAGACAGAACACTACAGAGGCAAAAAGACTCGATATTCTCTTGAATAAAACTCGTGAAGAGATGGCAAGAGATTATGTAACTAAGCAAGAATTAAAAGATGATTTTAATATTTTGGTAGAAAGATTAGAAAAATTACACGAAAAGGTTGACAAACTCTTTGAAGTAAAGTAAAATAGATATAGAAGATTATTATGGCTAAGAAACAACAAAAGAAAAGAATGAAAAAGTATAAGCAAAAATACTTTACTGGTGGTAGAGTAGATTACTCTAAAGGTGGTAGAGTAGGTTATCAGTTAGGTAAGAAAGTAGAAGAACCTAATGATAGAGATGACTTTGTATCTATAGGTGGACCCGGTGGTGGTAAAGATGTACCTAACGAACAGGCTACTGCTTCTGAAGAATTACCTAAAAGAGAAGAACCTGTTAAACCTAATTTTGTAGAGCCTACTCAAACTCAAGCTAATGCTCAAAATGTAAGTGGTCCTATGTCTAGAGAAGATTTCTTTAAACAGTATGGAGACTATGAGGGACCTACAATAGGTTCTGCAGCTGGTAGAGCTAGAGACGATTATAATGAACAAAGAGACAGAGCTTACGAAGATTATCTAAAAGATTTAATTGGTTCAGGTACTATAGGTGGTGGAATAGGCGGTGGAGTTGTAGGAGGAGGAACTTCTCAAACAACAGGTACAACAGCTTCACCGGAAAGACAAGCACGTATAGCTGAAACAGCTGCAGCAACTCAAGCTGGTGCTGCTGGTCTTGTTCCTCAAGCTGCTGTAATTCCTGAAGCTATACCTACAGGTATTGACCCTGAAACAGGACAACCTATACGTGAACAAGCTACTACAACAATGGTAGAGCCTACAGAAGCAAGAGCTGAAGTAGCTAAACCAGTAACCCCAGAAGCTGTTACAACCGGATTAGTTACTGAAGCAGCTACACCAGAAAAAATTCAAGCTGCTCAAATGGAAGCAGCACAAGTAGCCACTGAAGCTCAAGTAGAAGCTGCAAAAGGTCAGATAGCAGATGAAGCTATTGCAAAAGCTGCAGGAGTAGAAAGAGTAGCACCTATAGAAGGAGCAACAATAGATATACCTGAAGGTGCTTTAACTGAAAGAGTTATTGGAACTCTTAGTGAAGGTGCTAAAGCAGTAGCAGCTCAAAACGCAGGTACAAGTTTATCAAGAATTACAAGAGCTAAAAAACAATTAAGTAAAGCTGGATTATCTGATGCAGATATAGAAGAAATAGGTAATGACCCAGAAGCATTAGAAGATAGACTAGCAGACTTCAGTGAAGAACAAAGAGGTATAATAGAAGGATTACCTCAAGAAGCTTTAGTATCTACACAAATGAATAAACTTCTTGAAGGTATTGAAGAAGGAAAAATACCTTTATGGGCTAGACCAGCAGTAGCAAGTGTTGAGCAAATGTTAGCACAAAGAGGCATGTCAGCTTCTACAGTAGGTAGAGATTCTTTATTAAATGCTATTATTCAATCAGCTATGCCTATTGCTCAAAGCAATGCACAAGCTATTCAATCTAGTGTAGCTCAACAAAAAGATATAGAAGCAAGAGAAGCTGAAGCAAATACACAAAGAAGACAACAAACAGCTTTAACAAACGCACAAAATGTATTTAATATGGATATGGCTCAGTTTAATGCTGACCAACAAGTAGCTTTATCTAATAGTAGATTTTTACAAACTGTTGGTTTAACAGAAGCAAGTAACGAACAACAAGCAGCTATACAAGATGCACTACTAATATCACAAGCTAATTTAGCTGAAGCTGATTTTTATCAAAAGACTCAAATACAAAATGCTCAAGCTTTTTTAAGCATGGATATGTCTAATTTAAATAACGAGCAACAAGCTAAAATATTAAAAGCTAATCAAACTCAACAAAGAGTATTAAGTAATCAAGCAGCTCAAAATGCAGCAGCTCAGTTTAATGCAACAAGTGAAAATCAAACTGAACAGTTTATGACTTCGTTAGCTGCAAACATGAATCAATATAACGCATCTCAAATGAATGCTATGGAGCAGTTTAACGCTACTCAAGCTAATGCTACAGAAGCTAGAAGAGCTGGTAGAGAAGCTGATGTTGAAAAATTTAATGCTCAGTTATTAACACAAGTTGACCAATTTAATAGCCAACAAGACTTTGCAAGAAACCAATGGAATGCACAAAACGCAGCAGCTGTAGAAGCTTCTAACGTTCAATGGAGAAGACAAGCTAATACAGTTACTACAGCAGCTCAAAATCAAATCAACATGCAAAATGCTATGAATGCTTTTGGTTTCAGTTCACAGGCTATGTCATTCTTATGGCAAGAATTAAGAGACCAAGCTGATTTTGATTTCAGAGCTTTTGAAAATGAAGAAAATAGAAAAGCTCAAATTATTGCAACAGCTATAGCTAACGAAGGTAAGCCGGGTGAACGATATGATGATTATCTAAGCGGTTTATTATCAAGTATTGGTAGTTCATATAGACAAGGATTAGGATAAAATTATGGGATTTATAAGAAAAGTAGGTAGAAAAATAAAAAAACGTATGAAGAAACTTTTTAGTTCAAAATTAGGTAGATTTTTAGGAAGTATAGCTTTAGGGATGATGTTAGGTCCTATGATAGGAAAAGCTTTTAGTGGAATAAAAGGATTCTTTAGTGGAGCCGGAGCAGGAGCTGGAGCAGGTACAACCGCAGCTACTACAGGAGCTACAGCTACTACAGGAGCTACAGCTACTACAGGAGCTACAGCTACTACAGGAGCTACAGCTACTACAGGAGCTACAGCTACTACAGGAGCTACAGGAGTTAATATAGCATCTGATACAGTAACAGGTTCTTTAGAAAAATTAGCAGATACTTCAGACTTACTTGTAGATTTAGGTTCAGATGGTTTAAAATCAATTAATTCTTTAGAGACAATTAAAACTAAAACAAAAGAAATTTTAACTCCTAGTTTTAAAGATTTACCAATATCAGATAAATTAAGAGTAGCTGGACAAAAAACAAAAGAGTTTTTAGTTCCTGATATGCCTTCTACAGTTGGAGAATTTGCTGCAGATGTTACTAGGACTGTAGGGCAACAATATGTTATGGGAGCATTAGAAGGAGAACCAGAAGAGCCTTTTTATAGTAAAGGAGTTCAACAAGTAGGTTCTATGGAAGCTCCCCAATCTGCATACGTTGCAGAGGTTAAAAGTCAAATACCTAACTTACCAGCTACAAACTTTAATCAACTTAATCAGTCTTTATTTTATGGTACACTTTCACCACAATATTTAATGGGACAAATGGGATAATATTATGGCAGTTTCAGAAAAAGCAATTAATTTTATACAGGGTAGTTTAAATACAGGTAAGGCTATTCCCGGTCAAAGTTTAACTAACTCTCCTGACCAACAATACAAATGGGAGCAACCTACAGAATATACAAATCCTAGAGAAGCTATGTTATATGTTTTTGAAACTTTAACAGTTCCAGAAACTACTACAAATGTTTTACTATCTTTAAGTAATGGAGTTGGAGTTGTTGATATAGCTTCTATAACTTTATATGCTGGATTCTTAGAAGGTAAATGGAATCCTGATTTAATGTTATTACTTATGGAACCTACTATGTACATGGTGATGGCTTTAGCAGAAAAAGCTGATATACCTTATAGTTTAGAAGCTGGTGATGATGAATCTCCAATGGAAATGTCTCCAGATAGTCAAATAGAAACTATCGAAAGTGGAATAAGTGAACTAGATAAAATGAGACAAATAGCTGCTCAAAGAGTAAGTCCTCAATCTGTTCCTGAAGAAATTAGAGAAGTTATAGAAGAAACAGAATTATCTCCAAGTTTATTAGAAAAAGTAAAAGAAAAAACAAACACAAGTTTATTAGCTAAAGAGGAATAAAATGGCAAAAGATTATACAAGTTTATTAGGTAAAAGTTCTGGTACAAGCTGGGGAGAAATAGCAGGTGCTTATTTAACTAGCGGAAGAAAAAAAGATAAAAAAGCTAGAAATATTTTATTAGCTACATTATTTTTTAATGCTAAAGAAGCTCAGATGCAATCTAGAGTTTTAAAAAATTTACAAGAAAATGATAGACAAAAAGTTTTTGATAATGCACAAGTTACTAACAGGTGGAATGCTTACAACACTTTAATGGATGACGATGCAGCTTTTAAAAGTAATCCTAATTATTTTAAAATAAAAGCTGAAGCAAAATTTAATGAATTAAATCCTAATTATGATGAAACATATAAACAACAAGGTATAACTCCTTCATCAGCTTACAAAACTAAAGAAAGAGAAATATTAGAATACGAAGAAGCTTTAAAGAACTTACATATTGAAAAAATTAAAACAGGCAATGTAGGTAAAAGATTAACTAAAGAGGAGTTCTTTAAACCTTTTGAAGATTATTATGTTTCTCAAAGAGAAAAAATAACAGCACCTTCTAATGTTAGTTTAGTTCATAAAGGATGGAATTTTTTAACAGGTGGAAAAAAGAAAGAGCTTACAGAACAAGAAAAAATTAATAGATTAAATGTAGCAACTAGAGGTTCTTTTGGTTATCTATTAAATCCAGATGAAATTAAAGGAGAAGGAGCTATAGCTTTATATAGAGACCCTAATGCTTTTACATTTAATGCACAAGAAGCTAAAGCAAGTGTAGCTTTTACCGTTAAAGATGCTGATTTAAGAAGAAAAATTTTAAGTACAATTAAAGAAGGAGACACTTATACTCCTAATCAGTTAAGGTCTAAAGTTGTAGTAGAAAGTCAAGACTTTGACCCTTTACTGGCTAAAATAGATACAGCCGGTAGACAATTTGATATTTTATGGAAAAAAGAAACTGGTAGTATACCTGAAAAAGGAGCAGATAGAATATCTTATAGTTTAAGAAGGGCTAACTGGATAGATGAAAGAGCAGGTATAGGAGACAGAGACACTATTGAACTGCGTAAAAAATTATTTGAATTAGAAGATTTAAAAAAAGAAGGAGTTACTGAACAAGAAAGACCTTTAGTTAGAGCTTTAGAAGCAGATATTAGAAATGCAGGTATAGACAAACTTACTTTAACATTGTTTAATACAATTACTGCTGAAACTAGAGACCCTTTAATGCAAAAAATAATTGAAGATGAGTATGGTGAAGGTAAAGACAATTCAAGAAGATATATTACTGATAAGCTAAATGAATCATTAATGTTATTTGAAAGTATATTCGAAGACTAAGAGTAAAAATAAATGTCAGAAAACAACAACTTTAGAGATAGACTTATTCAAGCTGGATTAGGTCCTATTGGTGGTAGTCTATATGCGAGACTTACTGAAGAACAAAAACAAAATCTAAAAAGATTTGCAGGAGGCATCGGTACTACTGCATTAACTGAAAGTGTTTCGTTAGGAAGAATGGTTGTTGATAACACTATTCCAAAACCTTTAAAACCTGTTACAGAAAAAGTTTATGAAAAACAAGAAGATGTTTTACAAACTTTATATAATACTATTTATGGTTCTGAAAACGTTGAATTAAAACAACGTGGGGAAAGAAAAGTTGCAGGTATTAAAAGACCTACTAATGAAACTACAGCAATAGCTGGTGATGTTGTAGAAATTGGTTTAGGTTTAGCAGGTGCAGGTAAATTTGCTAAAGCTTCAAAATTATTTAAACCTAAACAAAAAGAAAAGGCATTAAGTGCTAAAAATATATTTATTGGGGAAGCAGCAACTCAAATAGGTGTAAATCCTTATGAAGATGAATTACTATTTGCTCCTTTAATTGGAAGTATGATTTCTGAAGAAGAAGGAATGCTAGGAGACTTAAAAGAATATTTAGAAGGAGACAGACAAAAAAAATCAGAATTACAAAACAGAATAAATTTACTTGCTGATGGTTTAATTCTGGCAGGAGGAATGGGTATTGTTGGTTTTGTAGGTAAAGGTGCCGCATCAGGTGCTAGAGCTTTAGATGAAAAATTAGCTTTTAGAGAAAACTTTAAAAAATTATTAGATAATGTTTCAGAAAAAGGTTCTGAAGCAATAGAAAATTTTTTAACAAGAATAGAAGATATAACAAAAACAAATGAAGCTGTCAAAAGTACCGCATTAAAAAACAGACAAAAAGCTATATCGGAAGGTAAAGTTTCTAATTTAGGAGATATAGAATCTTTAAAACCCGGAGCTTTAAGTAAATGGATTACTTCTACAAATTTACAATTTAGTGAAAATAAAATTTTAAGAAGTTTTAATGATTATAGAAGAAGATTATTTAGTACAAAAGGTGGAAGAACAAAAGAACAACATGAAAAATTTCTTAAAACTGAAAATGTAAAAGAAAAGTGGACTGATACTATTACAAATGTTGCTACTAATCTAGAAAATTCTATAGATAATATTGTAAATAATTTAGGTAAAAATAAAGAAGATGTAATAAATCAAATTAATTATGTTTTATTTACAGATTTTAGAACTCCTACTTTAGTTACTAGAAAAGGAATTAGCGTAGGCAAAACTCAAAAAGGAACTTTTGAAAAAGAACTTAATAAACTACCAGAAAACTTAAGAAAACCTGTTCAAGAAGCTAGAGGACTTCAAGATAGATTAAGTAAATTAATGCTTGAGACTGACTTACTTACAGAAACTCAGAAAAAAATATATAAAGATAATTTAGGATTTTATGTTAGAAGGTCTTATAAACTTTTTGAAGACCCTAATTATGTTCCTACCCCTAAAGCTATTAAAGAAGCAACAAATTATATACAAACTCAATTAATTAAACAAGACCCAAGTTTAGCTGACAACCCTGATTCTTTATTACTACAAGTTAATGCAGAAATAAATTCTATATTAGGGAAAGGCACAGATGCTAATTCTTTTCAATCTAATTTAAATAAGTTTGACAGACTTAGAACACAAATACTAAAAGGTAAAAAAGAAATACCAAGTGAAATTAAAAATTTGTTAGGTGAAGTTGAAGACCCTATACAAAAACTTATTAATTCAACTACAAAACTAAGTAGACTTGTTGAAGATAATAAGTTTTATCAAGAAGCTTATGATGATGGTTTAGGTATTTATTTTAGAGAAGATGCTGAAGGAATATTTAGTGAAGTAATACCTACTGGGTACGGAAAGCTATCAGGATTACACACAACTCCAGAAATGATAAGGTATTTTAGTGACTACAAAAGAATGGGTCAAACTTTATTAGAAAATAATTCTCTTTGGAGAAGTGCAGTAGTTTTAAAAGGTTTATCACAGGCTGCTAAAACTGTTTGGTCTCATGCTACCCATGTTAAAAATATTATGGGTGGAGTTCAAATGTCATTAGCTAATGGAGTTAATGTTTTTTCTGTAAAAGAAACTTTAAAAATTAAAAATATATTAAAAGCTAGAACTAGTAATAATGAAGAATTACAAAAATTACATGAAGAACTGTCAGGTAGAGGATTGTTAAACAAAGGTGTTGTAGCAAGAGAATTAATAGGTCTTGCTAGAGATGTAGATAGTATTCCTAAAGGAAAAGTTATGGGAACAATTGATTGGATGATGAGTGGAGAAGCTGTTCCTTATTTTTCTTTAAAAGATTTAAAATTTAAATCTACATCAATTAAAAAAATAGCATCACTAGCACAAAAAGGATATGTAGCAGAAGATGACTTTTTTAAAATTAACATGTACTTTAGAGAACAAGAATATCTTAAAAAGTTTAATAATGCTTTACCAGAAAATTCTCCATTAAAATTATCTGATGATGAGTTAAAAGATAAAGCAGCTAGAATGGTTAGGGATGTTTTACCTAACTATGATTTAGTTCCAGAGCTTTTACAAGATTTAAGAAGAACTCCTTTCTTTGGTCGTTTCTTCTCATTTATGGCAGAGTCTGTTAGAATTACAGCTAATAGTGTTTATAGAGGAGTTAAAGAAATTAATTCAGGTAATCAAATAATTAAACAAGGTGATGTAGAAGCAGGTAAAATTGTAAGAAATAGAGGTTCTTTAAGACTAGGTTCTTTTATGGCTGTAGCAGGAGCTGGTGCAAATGTAGCAGAAAAAGGTTATCAAGCAATTACAGGTTTTGGTAAAGAAGATTTAGAAGCAGCTAAAGATTTTCAAGCTGATTATATGCAAAATTCAAAAGTTATTGTAACTTTATCAGATGATGGTACACCTATGATAGCTAATTTAAGCTCTTGGGATGCTTACGATTTTCCTAAAAAGCCATTTCAAGTTATAGTAAACAAAGCTTTATCTGGTCCTGTATTAGATGATGAAAATCTTGTAAAAGATATTTTAACGACAACTCTTACAGAAACTGTTTCTCCATTTTTAGGAGAATCTATTATACAAGAACAATTAAGTAATTTTATAATAAGAAATGGTAGAGATATAGATGGTAAATTAATAAGCAATGCTTTTGATAGAACTCAAAAATATGATGATAGTGGTACACTAGTTGAAAATTGGCTTAACCCTAATAATTTACAAATTGTACTTAGTAATCTTTTAGAAGCTGTAACTCCTGCTACCATAACAAGAGGAATAGACTACGTAGATACTATCGGAAAAGAAAAAACAGAATGGGACCAGACAATTCATCCAGAACAAGAGTTTTTAAAATTTTTAACAGGGTGGGGTAGTCAACCTTTAAATGATGAATATAAAGAAAATATTTATAAATTTAAAGCTGCTAAATTAAATAGAGCAAAGAGTAAAAGAATACAACGTATTAATAATGCAATTACAACTCCATTTAATGTAGATGATTTTACAAATAGATACTTAGAAGAAAATCAAAAATATTATAAAGAAGTTGCTAAGTTTCAAAAAATGACAAAGTCAGCTGAGCATTTTAATTTAGATGTATTACCATTAATGAAAGAAGCAGGAATAAGTAGAGCTGATATGAGTGCTTTTGTAGGTACTCCATCTTTTGTACCCACAGGTATTTCGGAGGCAACACAAATAAAAATGTTAGATTCATCAGATAAAGTTAGTGACTATTTAGATGCTATGTTAACTATACAAGAAATAGATAGAAACTTAAGTAATTTACCAATATTAGCAGACCCTGAAAATTATAAAGAACAAAAACAAACTTTAGAAGAACTCCGTGATAAGCTTAGAGAAAACTATGCAGAAGGTGGAGAAGTTATTGGACCTAAAGTACCTTTTACAAAAGAAGACCCAGCAGATAGAGTCGACCCTTTCACAGGCTTACCATATTCTGAACAAATGGATAGGCTTGGGTTTGCTGAAGGCGGAAAAGTCAATCCAAATATTTTTACTATTAATGAAGAGTTAAAAAAATTAGGATACTCAAAAGAAGCTAGGGCTGCTAAGTTAGGAAACATAGGAGTTGAGACAGGATATACTTATGATTATACTCAACAACAACAAAACGGTAAAGGTTATGGATTATACCAATTAGATTTTCAAAAACCTTACTATGATAAATATTTAAAACAAAATAACTTAAAAGATTCTATAGCTTCACAACTTAAATTTACTCATGAAGTTTTACAAGGCAATGATAAAGTAATGGGTATGAATACAAAAGATAGATTAGCTTTACAAAAAGCTTTAACTGAAAGTAAAGATGTTGAATTTATAACACAAATGTTTTCTGAAAAATATGAGAAGCCCGGAGTTCCTCATTTAGAAAGAAGAATAGAAGAAGCTAATAAAATATATCAATTATTACAGGACTAAGATGGGATTTCCGTTTGAAATAATAACTATGCTAGGCTCTACATTGCTCGGAGGACTAATGAGTGTCTGGGCAGAAAGTAGAAAAGCTAAAGCAGAACAACAAAAGCTACTAATAACTCGTGGTGAGTTTGATATGAAAGCTAGAAAGCAATCACTTGACCACGGGCTAAAAGATAAAGGCTTTGCATGGACAAGAAGAATCATAGCACTCACGTCTATATTTGCTATTGTTTTATTACCAAAACTTGTAGCAGTTTATTACCCCGATGTAAACGTAACAGTAGGTTATACGATTTGGAATCCGGGATTTTGGTTCTTCACAGAAGGTAAAGAAGTATTTGACTGGGTAACTTTTGAAGGCTTAGTAATTACACAACTAGATACTAATTTAGTATCAGCTATTATCGGTATGTATTTTGGTGGTAGTTTAGTAAAAGGAAAGTAATGGACACTAGAGATTTTATGACTGTGTTAGAAACTGTAGGTATTCCTGCAGCTTTTGCAGTTGCTGCCGGTTGGATGGTGTATAAACTATTCAATGCTTTAATATCTGACGTACATAAAAAACTAGATACTCAACATAGTATGATAGTTGCTTTGATAGATAGAGTAAGACAAATGGATAATGACATGATAAGAATAGACTCTATGGTACGCACAGCTTTAGGTGTACAGATAGATGTAGATAGATTAGCTAGAGCAGACGGTAAAAAAGACCAAAGAAAAGATTAATGAAGATAGACGATTTAGAAAAAGTACATCCTATGAAACAAGTTACAGTTGCTTCTATAGTTCAGGTAGCTGTATTTGGATTTATGTTGTTAGCTTTCTGGGGTAACTCTAAAGTCTTTGCAGATGAAATGGTACACACATTTAAGAATCCTAGCTTTAGTGGTATAGGTACATCAGCACACTATCTTACTATCCAGAATCAAGAGTTCTCAAGAAAGATGAGCATCAAAGAAGAAATAAAAGCACTACAAGAACAGATAGAAAGAGATAAAGAAAACACAACACTTGCAAGATTTATAAGAAACTTAGAGTCTAGAATATATGCACAGTTATCTAGACAGCTAGTAGAAAATTTATTTGGTGAAACTCCAAGCGAAAGTGGTGTACTAAGTTTAGAAGGTAACACCATAGAATATAATGTTGAAGACGGAATTATAACTTTAAAAATTACAGATAGCGATGGCAATGAAACAATTATTCAGTTACCTATTGGTTCTTTTACTTTCTAGTTGTGCAATACTGAATGATGACTTTGTACTGTCAGACTCTACAAGTATCAAAGAATCTTCAGTATTAGATTTACAATCAGAAGCATTAAAGAATTTACCAGCTGCTAAAGTACAGCCGACAATAGCAGTATATCCGAATAGTTTTAAAGACTTAACAGGACAAAGAAAAAGTAATAGTTCATTTGCATTGTTTAGTACAGCTATTACCCAAGCTCCAGAAGCTTTATTGATTAGAGCTTTTAAACATGCAGCAAATGGAAAGTTTTTTAGAGTAGTAGAAAGAGTAGGTTTAGACGACCTAACAAAAGAAAGACAATTAATAAGAAGTACTCGTCAAGAGTTTAAAGAAAATAAAGAATTACAGCCCCTGTTATTCGCAGGGTTGTTAATGCAGGGTGGAGTGGTTAGTTATAATACTAACATTACATCAGGCGGAATAGGTGCTAGATACTTAGGTGTAGGTAGCACTAAAGAATATCGTGAAGATATGATTACCATTTCTTTACGTTTAGTATCTGTAGCAACAGGTGAAATACTTATGGAAGTATTAGTTTCTAAAACTGTATTATCTGTAGGTGTATCACAAGATGTATTTAGATTCTATGAAGCTGGAACAGAGCTAGTAGAATTTGAAGGAGGGACTACAGAAAACGAGCCAGTGTCTATAGCTTTGCAAAGAGCAATAGAGACTGGTGTTTTAAATATAATAGAAGAAGGAATACAAAGAGGGTATTGGGAATATGAAGAAGCTAATTAGTTTAACTGCTTTATTATCTTTATTGGTAGTAGCAGATAATGAAATTTACATAGACCAGTCTGGTGCAACAGCTAACATAGATTTAGAACAGTTAGGTTCTAATAATATTATGGGTGGTTTGGATGCAGTTGCTGGTAGTATGACAGCTCTTGATTTAGATGGTGATAACTTAACTTTAATATTAAATCAAATAGGAGACTATAATAAGTTTCTAGCTGATATCTGGGCTGATACGCTTACAGGTACATTTAATTTTGATGGAGATAGTAACGAGTTCACTGTACAAATAGACCCTACTAATACTTATGGAGCCGATGGTAGTGATTTAAATGTTGATGTAACAGGTTCATCAAATGACTTTACACTTGACATAGCTACTAACGACTTGGCAAGTGCTTTAGACTTAGATTGGATTATTAATGGAGACAGCAACGTGTTTGACTTTGACATTGATATTGATAGTGCTACTTCTTATGTGGACATTGATGGAGACTCTAACACTATTACTTACGATGGTGACGGTTATGCTAATGGGTATTTCTATCTTGACCAGACAGGTAATAGCAGAACATTTAACATTCAACAACAGAGTACATTAGCAAGTGATTGGCTTAAGATTATTAGTAGCGGCAACAATGGTACTATTTGTGTCATCCAAAACGATGGCGGAACAAGCACAAGTTGCTAGTATTGGAAACATAACAGAGTTAAAAGGTGTTGCCCGAGTAGTTAGAAACGAAGAGTTTCCAGCTGCTTTAAAGTTTGATATAGAAAGTTTTGATAATGTCCAAACTTCTAACGGAAGAGTGGGCATTACTTTTTTAGATGATAGTCAAGTAAGACTAACTGAACATTCAGAGTTAGTTATTGATGAGTTTATCTACGACCCTGACCCATCTAAATCTAAGATGGCTTTGCAGTTTGCTAGTGGTACTGCACGATTTATCACTGGCAAACTTGCATCTATTGACAAACAAAATATATCTATCAAGACTCCAAGTGCTACTATAGCTATTCGTGGAACTGATTTCACAGTAACTGTAGATGAACTTGGCAGGTCTTTAATTATTTTATTGCCCGATGAAAATGGTATTCCAAGTGGTGAGATACTTGTAAGTACTGCTATAGGACAAGTAGTACTGAATAAGTCTTATCAAGCTACTACAGTTTCAATGTTTGAGACTGCACCAACGGAGCCTGTTATCCTTGACTTAACTTTAGATGTCATAGATAACATGTTAATAGTTAACAAACCACCAGAAAAAATAGAAAATGAAGGACAAGATGGAAGTAACGTTTCTAGTATCCTTGATGTTGATTACCTTGAGTTCTCTGATTTAGATATAGATTATTTAGCAGAAGATAATTTAGAATTTACAGAGTTAGATATCAACTATCTTGATGTAAACTTCTTAGAAGATTTATTAGATATAATAGAACAAATAGATGAGCTGGAAACTGACCAGCTTAGTAACATAGGAGAGACAGATATAAAAGGTACAAGTATTGGATACGATGATACTACACAAATAAATACTTTTATAACTGGAGGGCTAGTAACTTTTCTACGACAAGTGGATAGTACAATTCGCCTCGATTTAGACAATACAGAATCGTATAATATATTGTTAATACAAAATGGTAAAGCAGTTAATATTATTCTTAACGGTGGTTCTAACTCTACCATCACTATCAGACAATCGAAGTGATGATGATTTATATTGGAAGATAACTAAAGTTCCATATATAAATAAACCTGTTGAAGAAGTTTATAATTTTGAACCAGAAAGAATAGAGTTTAAATTTAAAGAAAATAAAAAGTATATTTATTATATAGTTTGGAATACGTTAGATGTGTATACAACTCATAAAGCTATTAAAGATGGCTATGCAGTTGAATCTAATCCAATTGTAAAAACTATTATAGGAACAGAAACTCCTAGTTTAGAATCTTTAATTTTATATAAAGCTGGAATAAATTATTACTATTATAAAATAGATTTATTAAATAAAGAAGAGTTTATAACATTTACAAATGTACTAGGAACTTTAGTACTTGTAAATAATTTTTATATTATGTCTCAGAACTAATGAAGTGGTCTAGTATTCTTTTAACACTCCTAACAGTTCCTTTGTTGTTTAACTGGACACCACTTGAAGTATTAAGACTCAAAACTTTTGATGCTCTGATTCCGGAGCAAAGTCCTACAGGACATTTCACAATTTTAAATATCACTGAAGAAGATATAGATAGCTTTGGTGGTTATCCACTACCACGTCAAACCTTGGCAGATATTCATAATCAGATTATAAATGCAGGAGCTTATGGTGTAGGTTGGGTTATGTTGTTTCCACATGAAGATAGGTTAGGTGGAGACGAAGCATTTGCTCAAGCTTTACAAAGCTCTGCAAGTGTTATAGCTATGCCAGAGGTAGATAATAATAATTATCCTGAGACACACGGGACTGTAATAGTTGGTCCAGATGTTGTCATTCCACAAGCACAAGGTTTCTTAGAAAATATTGACATACTCAAACAGTCAGCTACTCAAGGTACTATCTCTGTACCTGTTGACGTTGATAATCTTGTCAGACAAATTCCCTTATTACAACAAACTCCAGATGGGTGGGTAGCTTCATTTGGAACTCAAGTCTTAAAAATACTAGGAGGTGGTCGTACTTATCAAATAAAAACTAATGAAAATGGAATTGAACAGATAAGAGTTCGTGGGCTACCTCCCATTGCTACAGATAGTCTCGGTAGGAAGTGGGTAAGTTGGGTTGATACTAAACAAACAACCCTAGAAGAATTAGATGTACAAAATACTTTTGTGTTTGTTGGCTTTACAGCTAAAGGTATAAGCAATCAAGTTGCTACACCGGTAGGATTATTAGAGCCACATAAAATACAAGGAGCATTAGCAGAAAGTATTTTATTAGAGACTCCAAAAATACCAGACTATAGATTGTTTGTTGAGCTATCCATATTATTGCTCTCAGGCTTACTGACAGCTCTTGTAATAGCACGTTTAGGTATAACAGGTGGAATCGTATCGGTATTAATTTTAATGGCTTCTACAGCGTATCTAGGATATAGTGTCATACAAAAGAACATACTTATAGATGTTACATGGAGTATGATAAGTATGACACTTATTGCTACTCAAAGTTTTTACATAAACTTTAGAAAGCAATACAAACTTAGACAACAAATCAAACAACAATTCGAACATTACCTTGACCCACGACAAGTAAAACAGCTACAAGATAACCCTGAACTTCTGAAGTTAGGCGGAGATAGACGAAGATGTACGTTTTTATTTACAGATGTTCGTGGCTTTACAAGTCTATCAGAAAAATTACCACCTGAAAAAGTTACAGAGATTATGAATAAAGCTCTAACAATTCAAGCTAATGCAGTTAAAAAGTATGACGGTATGGTAGATAAATATATTGGTGATGCAATGATGGCTATCTTTAATGCACCATTAGACCTAGACGAACATGAGAATAAAGCAATTGCAGCAGCTGTACAAATCCACCGAGATATGGCTGAAGCCGACTTAGGCATAGACATAGGTATAGGGATAAATACAGGAGAAGCGGTTGTAGGTAATATGGGAAGCGATTCACGATTTGATTACTCCGCAATAGGTGATGCAGTTAATTTAGCTGCTAGGTTAGAAAGTTCAACAAAAGAAGTTGGTAAAGATATAGTCATAGGTCACGAAACAATTAAGAGTTACACAGGTA
>Ga0208644_1001816_pt1 | contig 17482 bp, 25 predicted proteins | sample VirMetDEL_Nov_18_FD_184517 | JGI IMG/M metagenome (GOLD analysis project Ga0208644, IMG submission 184517) | Aqueous microbial communities from the Delaware River and Bay under freshwater to marine salinity gradient to study organic matter... | ecosystem: Environmental > Aquatic > Marine >... | reverse complement strand
CGGCCCGAGGTATTTGCGGGCGAGCTCGGTGAGCTCTTCGGCCCTGCGCAGTCGGTTGTCGCGTTCCAAAAACTCGCGGATGCGTTCGATGTCTTTGGGCGTGATGACCGCTTGCCACTTACCCAAGGGACACGACGACACCTTGAAGCGGGTTTTTGCGGGCATAAAACAGCCGCAGAGAGGGGAGTCGGTGAGGGCTTCCTTGACCAAAGGGCCACAGCTTGCCGTCTTTTCGACGTAGTGCTCGCAGTCACGGCAGACGGCGAGGCGGTCACTTCTGGTTTGTGCGCTGACGAATAACATCTCGGAGCTTCTTCTTTGATTCGCTGATTGATTTGTACAACACGTCGACGTTGATACCAGCCTCTCGCGAGAGCTGTGCCATACTCCACCCGTCAAGGTAAAGAGAAAGAACGGTTCTATCAAACCACGAGAGGTGGTTGGTCATGATCATCGCCTCCTCTTTTTTTATGGCAGCGGTGAGGTCGTAGTCGGAGACGGGCGTGGTGTCGGGTGTTTCGTGTATTTGGTAGAGCTTTCGGAACTGGTCGATGGACAATGTCCACATGACGGTGTTGAAATATCCCGAGAGGTTTTCGAGGATGTTGGTATTTCTCTCGAGGGTGTCGATAGTTTTGAGGTATGCGTGGTGCACGAGGTCACGATTGTCGGGGTGGAGGCGACGGGCCTGCGAGACGAGGCTGTCGTAGTTTTCCACGAACCACGCGTCAAAGTCCCTTCGTGCTTTTGAGTTCATCGACTTTCCGCTTGTAGTGGTGGTACATACTATCCAGCTCCTCCCTACTCCATCGGGCCGTCATCTTGGAAGCTATCAAAAGAGCCTCGGCCGTGCCTTCGCCGTACAATTCGTCCAATCGTATGGAGAACTTGTACTGCTCGCCGCTTCGGAAGCCGTTGCACCGCTTGCATTGGAACTGGACGTTCTTCTCGTCCCATCGTGTCTTCATGCAGGCGCGGCTCATGAAGTGCCCCGCGTCGACCTCGGTGTAGTGGCGCATGGAGCCACAGGTAAAGCACTCACCCATCCCCCGGTGGTCGCTCGCTCGAAGGCGGACGAACTGGCTGAACACCGTGTCCAGCTTCTTCACCATCGTGTTCCGAGGTGTTGGGGTACGGGATGTGCTCCCACCGCCCGCGCTCGTCCGTTTTGACGCGCTTGATTTGCTTGGCCTCTTGGAGTTCTTTCTGCTTGGCTTCACGTTCCTTTTGATATTTGGCGTACATCTTTTCGAGGTCTGCGTCAGAGAGTCGGCTGGGGGTGTGCTTCTTGAGCTCGCTCCAGTTACCTTCGCGCATCTCGGCGCGTTCGCCTTCGTACCTCTGAAATATATCACAAAGTTCCGGAAGTTTCAAACGCTCGTACCCGGGGCGATATACCCCCGTCTTGAGGCGGTAGGTGATGAGCCTCCATTCTTCGAGCTTCATGGCAGGAAACTCGCGCATGAGATGGTGGACCGCATCGAGCAGGTCTTGGTCTGCCGTGATCGTCTTGTTGTAGTCGAGGTAGGTGAGGCAGTCCTTGAGCATCAGGAGAAGAGCCGCTTCGGTGCGGGCGGGCGATTCTCGGTATGCGAGGAGCACGTTGGTGCCTTCACGCCAAGCTCTCTCCGGATTGAGCGGCGAGCCGCCGGAGATGGTCTGCAATGAGTGAGCCGTCTGACGGGCCAGATCTTTTGGTTGCATTGTTTTTGAATTGTGGGGTTCGACGTATCCAGCCACGCGCGGCGGCCTTCCAATCTTTGATAGGTTTGTTTTTGCCTTGGGTCCAGCCGTTGGCCTCGTAGTAGTCAAAGAAAGCCATCGCGTCGGATTCCTCCGCACCGACCTCCTTGAATGCTCCAATCACCTCCTCCAAATCCCTCGGGCGTGCCCCTCTCTTTTTAGATGTGTTTTCTACTGTTCTCTCTATTGTATTAGTAGAGGTACTATTCTTTCCTTCTGCCGGAAAGTTTTTTTCCTGCTGCCCGAAAGAATCTTTCCCCCTGCCCGTAAAAATTTTACGGTCTGCCTGCACAGTTAGATGCCGCAATCGTCCGTCGAAGGTGACCTCGATGAAGCCAAACTCCTCCAACTTCTTGATGGCTTTGGACACCGTGGGGCGGCTTACACCGTACTCGAGCTGGATGGTTTCGTTGGCTTTGTGGAAGCTCTTACCTGCCCCCGAGAAGGAATCTATCTCGGCATAGAGGGCCTTCTCTACGAGCGAGAGGCGTGCGTCCAACCAAATCTCTGCGGGGATCCACACCCCCTTGAACTGTCTTTCCATGTTCGCAAAGTAAGGAGGAGGAGGTCAAACCTCCCCCTCTCTTATCGGTTCGAGGTTCTTGATTTCGTGCTCCCTCCATTCCACCTCCCCGTTGAGTTGGAGGTAGGTGGTGTTTTTGGTAGCTACGATTTCGGCGGCGTGCTTCAGGATGCCGCGCGGGTTGCGCTTGATCCAGTTGGTCACCGTCGCAGGTGTGACACCGAGCTCCTCGGCGCACTTCTTGTTTGTTCCGTAGTGCTTTTTAATGAAGTCCCTCATAGGTAAAGTTCTGGGTTGTTTTTGATGGGCAGACGATTCCGATAATTCTTTCGGTAGTTGTAGATGTTTTCAATCATATCCAAAAAGAGGTCAGATGTCGGACAGTTGTGCCACATTTGTGGGTAGGCCTCGACCTGCTTGAGCAACCACTTGCTGTCGAATGCTTTGATTCGTGACACCTTGACCAACGCCGACACAAAATTCTGCTTCCCTGCCCACTTCGCAGTTTCTCGGAAGTCGAGGTAGGTGTAGAGGAGCTTGTAGGCCATGTCCATATCTCCGAACTTCCAATGTCCCAGACGCATAGACGAGCCAACCTGATGGAGCCTTTTCACTCCTTCCGGCAACTTGCTCGCATTTGATCGTACAACACCATCGGAATACATGCAAAATCTCTCGTTGGTGAGAGTGTTCTGCGCGAAAAACACCGTGATGTTCAACGATGTCAGCCCCTCACCACGGCACACTTCAATCCATTGCAGGAGCTTTTTGTACTCTTCCTTTCCTTGTGAAGCGTGGTAGTTGATCCAGTCCAGGGTCGTCCAGTTGGAACCTGCCGTGTTTGCGTTTGCCGCATCCTGAACCGTGATTCCCTTTCGGACGATGTACATGACAGGCACCCCAAGCTCACGACAAGCATCGAGGCGGTGCTGGCCATCGGCTACTTCGTACTTCTCGTTGACCACGATGGGAATTTGGAGGCCGTTCTGCCGAATCTCCGTCATCAACTGCTTCACCTTGGTGGGGTTGATGGTACGGTTTCCGACCATGAGCTTGAACAAATCGTAGTTGTCGGTCTGCATGACCTGCATGGCTGTCGCCGTGGATACTGGCGACGATGTGATGGTTTTTGAAAACATTGTTTTGAGATTTAGGTTGTTTGGTATTCGAGTTCGAGTTCGAGTTCTTGTTCTTGTGGTGAGATGAATTCCCGCCACCATGTCGGGTTGCCTCGGTGCATCGCCACCGTCCGCCACTCCTCATCCCAGACGTGCACCTCGTAGAGGTAAGAGGGCTTGCGGCCCGGGAGCGGTGAATGCTCCCAAGCACACAAGTACGTCCCCGAGACCTTGGGTTGCCCCTTGGTCCACATCTCGCGGGCCATCATGGGTTGACCTCGTCTTTGATGATGCCACGACAACGGAGGGCGATGCGTGAAGCCAAGAGCACGGCCTCCTCGTAGTGGTTCTGCGTGGGGTCTCCCACCACCTGCATAGCCACCCCCACAGCCCACGAAGCGATGATACCTTTGGTCGCGTCGGGATCGGATGAACGAGAGCCACCACCACTACTCGCTGCGCCGGGAGTAAAGCCGGGGCGGTCGAGCTTCAAGCGTGGACCCCACTTCGTCTGGAGGTGTTCCTTCACGACGACCTCGTCGCCGACGCTCCACTTGTTGGGGGTCATCGCGTTGACCTCTCCCACCATCCCGTTTTCAAGGATGCAGTCGAACTTGTAGAAGGTTTTCCCGTTTGCATCGAAGGTGCCCTGCGGGGTCAGGTTTTGGATTTTGGTTTGTTCCATTGGGTTGAATTTAAATGGTTCTTTCTCGTAGACGCGGCCGATGTTGTAGTCCATCGGAACTAATTTGATGGCGAGGTTGCGTGCGGACTCTATGTCAGTAGCCACGAAGGACATCGTACGCCAATCGTCGCGGTCGTGGCCGTAGTGATAGTGGACTTCGTAGCGGTTCATGAGTTCCGCTGGATGTCGCGTTTGAAGGCATTCCACAGCGCGTCGAATTTGCGTTTGAATTCATCCACGTCGCGGACGATTTCTTGGCGGGTGAAGTTGGCCGTCCACTCGTTGAAGTCGTCGGCAGGTTGGTCGGGGTAGACCGTGTGAGATATTCCGTTAGGCTTGAGCATTGTTTAGAGGTTTTTGGTGTCGAGGTAGTAGGCCATGTCCTTCCGAAAGCTGACGAGCTCCTCGTCGGTCATCTTCGGGAAGACGTTCTTGCGGAGTTCCACGATGAGGCGGAAGGCTTCGTCTTGTCCGTAGTTGGTGATTGGTGCGTCCATTGGTGAGGGAGTTAAGGGGGCCGGAGCCCCCGTTATATTTAGAGGCTTTCGGTAGTCATCCGGTACATGAACTCCATACCTTGTGGTGTCTCCAGCTTGCTGGTGAGCTTCATGCCGTCGTTAATCCATTGCTTCATGATGTCCTGCAAGTCCGACTCGGTTTCGAAGGTGAGGCCCTTCACTTGGATGTAGACCATGAGGTTTGAAATCTGCTCTTCGAAGCCTTGAAGTTGAGTTGGAAGGTTCATCGTGTTGTGTGTTTGTGTGTTATTCATGTCCCAAATATAGAACTCTTTTTTCATTCTCCAAAGAAAAACGAAACTTTTTTGAAAGAAAAAGCCCCCCGACGTTTCGGAGGGCTTCACCAAATAACACTAATGCACCTATTCCTTCTCGAAGAACGAGAGGCAGAGAGGGGTCACGCCGACCCCAGCCAAAACAATGCCCTCCCAAGATAGTCCAAATTCATGGATTTGCCAAAGAGCCTCGAGCACAACTGCGCCCCCGATGGTTCTTTTTGCGCTCCACCGTCGGATGTCGCCCTTGGTCTTGAATACTTGCGTGATGTCGATGGCCGAGATGACCTTGACCCACGGGTTCAGGTTGCCTCCCGCACTTCCCATATGTACTCGTCTTGGCGTTCCTGCACTCGTGCCCACCATCCTCCAAGGCGTGGCGTGGCGAAGTTCTTCTCGGTGGCCCATCCTGCGTACCTGTCCCCGAGTTTCTTGTAGCTTCCGAGGCGTAGGTGGTGGACGGTGCGCTGCTCCACGCGGTATGTCTGGCTGATGCGGTCGATGGTAACGGGCAGGTGCCACTTCTGGTGATCGTGCCCACGGAGGATGAAGTCCGCATCGGGGAAATCCTTCTGGTCAATATCAGCCCCAAGGATGCCCTTGGAACGCTTCGCCCCACCTCCGTATCCATGGTGGTAGTGAACGTTGAACCTACGCCGTCCTGAGCCGTTCCTGTGGGGTTGTACGACAAGCCAGCCTGCATACCCTCCGACCTCGACATGGCCGCCCGCCGCGTTCAGGATTTGCGCCACCCTGTCAATAGGCGAGACCATCATGCGCTTCTCGATGTTCGTCTCGTGGTTGCCCTTGGAGATGAACTTGATGACATCGGCATACTTCGACAGCTTCTCGCCTACGTCTTGGATGACCTCGTCGACATAGATGCACGACTTGTATTCGGGACGGAGCTCGGAGTAGTTGCCACGGGGATCGAAGCGGCCCTGCATCAAATCGAACAAGTCCCCAAAAATGAACACTCCCGCCCCCAAGTTCTGCGCCTCTTCGAGGTGCCTGTGGAGGAGGGAGCGGTCACACTTGACGGAGTCGTAGTGGATGTCCGAGATGAAGAGGAAGTTGTCAGAGGCTCCCCGCTTGGGGAGGTTGACATCGACGGCGTGAACCGTCCTGCTTTTGCGGGTTAATTCCATGCGCGTTTTAATATACCCACGTCACATTCGGCTCCTTGTTTGGATCCATGTCGACGTGGATGAAATCCTTGCCGATACCTATGCGGGTGAAGTCCGCATCGAGCAACGCCTCAATCATGAGAAAACGCTTGCGGGAAGTGGGCACGGCAATATCCACAGCCCATCCCAGCAGGTGACTCGACTGCCGACTCCCGTTCACGGACTTATTGTGCTGGACAGTCCGTACCCCCGACGTTATAATAAAAGGGAAGCCCGCAATGTCGCGGGCCACATCCAACGCCTCCAACACTTGGGGCTCCATCAACTCCCCGGAGCCGGGGCTGTCAGGGCTGTCGAACTCGGAGAGTTTGAAGTATTTGTACATCAGAGTCCCTTTTTGGCGAGGAGCACCTTGAGCTCGTGGATACCTTCGACGCACTCCTTGAGCATCGTCTTCAGCTCTCCTTGGTCACTCTCGAGTCGGTACACCCGACCCTTCAGCTTTGCCACCTCGCTGTTCAAGTTTACCCAAACTCCGACCGCCGCCAGCATTGACGGTACCAAAGTTATCCACGCTTCGCTGTTCATGTAGCCAATTTTTGAGTCGGTTGATATTGTCCTTTCGGCTCATCGAATAGTCCGTAACAGTTTACGGCCCAAGTCCGGGTCGACCCCATCGGCACCGATGGAGATGGTCATGCCGTTCTGGTAGTAGGCCGTGTATTCAGGGATCATGTCCGCGTCGGTGTTGCTCGTGTATTCAGGGAACGAGCTCGAGTTGAACATCAAGTAATCAACGAGGCGCGTCGTGTAGAACTGCGCGTTTTGCCGTGCGTTCTCAATCTCGCGGTGGAGGTCGTCGGGGCCGATTGCTTGGGTGTTCTCCGCTGTACGGATAACGAGGCCCCCGTTGTCGAGTTTGACGTAGAGGTTGGGGAGCATCTCGACCATCGACCACCACACCGTCGCCTTGCGGACGTACGAGTCGAGAAGCGTGGCATATGCACCCGACACCGTTCCCGCGCTGATGTCGGCCTTGAGCTTGTTGAGGAGGTCTGTGCCGAGGTATTGTTGGAGGTACTTGTCCTGTGCCAAGATGATGGCCGGAACCATGACCGCATCCTCCACGCCACCGTTGAGTTGGGTGATGCGCTTGATGTAGTCAGGGTTGACAAATAGAACTTCTGCTTGTAGTGCCATTAGCGTGGTGTTGAGATGTTACGGGCGGCCTTGTTGGAAGGAAGGAAGCCACGGTTTGCCATATCGCGGGGACGCTGTGCCACTTTGCGGTCGTTCGTGGGGATTGGTTCGAGACCAGCCTCGCGAATGATTTGTCGGGCACGGTTGACGCTCACCTTCTTGTTGTTCTTGCGGAGATAGGTACGACGCTCCCAAAAGTGCTGACACGATCCCCCGCCCTTGTAGAGGAACAGGTCGTAGGTGTCGGCTCCATTCGGCCCCCATCCGGGATTCACAGCACGCTGTGATGCGGCTTCGATGTCTTCCTTGCGCCATACGCGGTCGCCTGCGCTTACCATGCGCGCACAGAAGTCGCGGCTCTCACCCGTAGGTGTACCCGTGACTTTGGGCATATATGCGTAGCGTACCTTGATGAGCTCGTTGTCTTGCTCCGAGGAGGCTTGTGGCTTGCCTGAAGGAACCGTGGCAAACGTCCACATAGCATCCTGCACGGCCTCGGTGTCGTAGTCGACCTTTCGTGCGTCGATGAGTTCCCACTCGTCGCTCATATCCTCGCCCAAGTCAATCAAGAAATCGCACGCGAGGTTGAGGTCTACCACCTCCTCCGAGGCTTGAATCTGCACCGCTTCGGGTTCGCTGATGGTTACGATGGCACCAGCGTCGGCAGCTCCCAAGATTGATTCCACCGCATTCTTAACGATGCGCTGGTATGGTTTGACCACCTGACGGTCGAAGAGTTCCGAAGCGATTTCCAGCTCTTGCGTGTTGCCAAGCTGTCCCGCCGTCTTGACTCCAAACATGGCAGAAGACACCACGCGGTGTCCTATCATGATTTTGTCCGAAACTTCCGTCGAAAGGAACTGGTACTGCTTGTCAGCATCGGAGAGGGGGAACGGCTCAAAATCGGGCTTGCGGTCGGGTGAGTCCGAGTAGGTGACGATGAACTTGCCCGCATTGGTAGCCCCTGCGAGTTGACGTTCGATGTCGTTGCGAATCTTCCGACGCTCCTCGCTCGCTGGCACCCCGTTCTTGAAGTGAATGGTGAACGAAGGGGCGAGGCCGTTCTTGATGTTGTTGATATGGTACTTGCCGATTTCCTTGTCGAGCTCGATGTAGTCGATACTTCCGATGTAGTCAGGCTTCGGGTAATAATAGGAACCGGGAGAGAACGGCTTGACGTACAAAATTTGCGTCGGGTGTTCGTTCTTCATGGAAGGATCGAAGGCGTGGACCGCGATGGGTTCCTCGCGCTTGTCCGCCCAGTCCTTGGAGTACCAGTACCAATGGCAATTCTCATCCTCGTCAACCTCTCCCGAGCGGAGGTTCTCGAAGGGGCAGTGCCGTACCTTGGAGATGGTCGTGCGGTCGATGCTATACACGACCTCCAAGGCGAAGCCGCCTTGAATCTTCAGGTCTACGCACGCCTTGCGGATTTCATCGTCCAGCCCCCACTCCTCAATCTTGAGACGCGCGTCCAACGTGTTGGCCTGTACACCGTCGCCAAAGATCATCATGGCAATCGAAGTGCAGAGGGCGTTGTGCGTCGCGCTCGACTTGTAGAGGTCGATGAGGTACTGCGGGAAAAGGTTGTCGTCGCCATACTGCACCCACCCTTCGTGGCTGGGAATCTCGGCGTACGAGCGTTCTTGGTATTCTTTGAGCTTCAGTAGTTCCATTTCACTCGTAATATATGACGTTGTCCGGAATCGACACCGACGGGATTGTCCACGCAGGCTCGTCGCTGACCTTGCACGCTCCTACCTCGCAGATGCCTACCACCGACGCGTCGGTCGGGTCGAGGTTGGTGTCGGAGTTTTGGCCCCAAATCTTGAAGGTGTAGAGGCCGCTTTCGGTGATAAGCAACTCGCCGTTGACGGGGTCGTCGTTATTTGTGGGAAGGCTTGCGCGGGTGTAGCGTTCGTTGTCTTCCGACCAGTTCAACACACACGCAAAAGAGGCCGCCGTCGCTTGGTTTTCAAGGACGAGCAGGTAGTAGGTGAACGACGCGAGAAACTTACGACTCTGGTAGGGCGAGACGTAGATGTCGTTGGTGCCGGAGTTGGGTGTGAGGTGTATCATCTTTGAACCAAAAAGGGGAGAGCATTGCGCCCTCCCCCTCCTTGTTATGCGGTCATAAGGTCGTGCCCTTATGCGGTAGTCGTGAAGGTCAGGTTCGCGCCCGTAGAGTCCAAGAACGGAGCAGGGATGGCCTCCTCTGCCGTGAATTCCAAGGTGTACCCGTTGAGGTCTCCCAATGCCGTACCAGAAGCAATCGTGCCACCCGTCAATTCAACACCACGAGTGTGGCCCATGACGAAGTAGTTGTCGTTGTTGTCTTGGACGACGATAGCGAGGCGACCCTTTGCCAAGTTTTGAATCTCGGTAATGTCAGCCGCGACGGGCTTGTTCAATACGAGAGAGAGAACTTGCGAGTAAAACACCGTGCCGTTTTCGACGGAAGCGTTCACCGTTTGCGTGAGGCTGGAGCTGTTCTTGGGCGAAACGTAGTCCTTGAGAATGAGGGCGGCAGAGGCATCAGGAATTTCACCCGAGGCAACCGCATCCCACATACCTTCGACAAACGACACCGTAGCGTCGGCATTGAACGACGTGGCGATCCAAACCTTCTTGACCCCTCCGAGGGCATCGCGGCATGGGAGCGAGCGACCAGTAAGTGTGAGGCTACAAGCCATGATTCAAGGGGTTTGTGAGGTTCGGGGGAGCCGAAGCCCCCCCGTCACTCGGTTGTCAATTAGGAAGTGCGGCGAACGGCAGAGATGGAACCAGCGTCCACGATCTGCGCTCCACCAGAGAACTGCATGATGACACGCGTCACGTCGTCACCCGTCACGTCGCGCAAGTTCAAGATGCTCGCGTTGATGTGGTCGGTCAACAAGTCGGTGCCGAAGTACAGTTGGTTGGGGTTGGCGAAGACGATGGTGTCGTTTGGCATACCTGCGGGGGCCACGATGTTGAAGCCCAAGTACGTCAAAGGACGGTCAGAGCCAACGAACACAGGAGACACGGTAGAAGTTCCGAGGCCAGCCATAGCGCGCTGGAGCAAGAACAACGACTTGCGGCTCATGTACACCACGGAACCGTTGTCGCTCTGCACCGTTGAAGGAGCGTTGTGGACAGCGTCGTCCAAGTGCGTCAAGATACCCGTCGTGCCGTCAGCGTCAGCGGTGAAAGCACCAGCAGCCGTGCCGTTGTAACCCAAAGAAGCGGCTGCGTCCTTGATGACTTCACACAAACCATCGAAGCTCGTGTAGGTAGCAGAACCAGCACCAGAGCCGTCTGCGTCGTAGTTACCCTGCCACAAGTTTCCTTCCACGCTTTCAGCAACTTTTGCCGCCACGTATTGGGCGACGTACGTCGTGAAGTCGGCAGGAGCACCTGAATTTTGGCCGTTCATCAAAGCACCTTCCCACGTAGCGCGGAGGTCTTCGTTGCACACTTGCTCGTTCACCTTCAAAGCGGTGGCCGTCAACACGGACTCACCCAAGGTCAACTGACCAGCGGCAGGGGTAGAGAAAGCACAGTCGTCGTTGGCTTGGATAGCCGCGCCGGAGAACTTCCGGAGGACTGCCTTGCTGTGGACGTTTTGCAGAACGCTCACGTAGTTGTTCGCGATGGTATCTGCGGACAGGATAGCTGCCGCCACATATGGGCGGGCCGCCTCACCTGCATAGGTTCCCACGCCGATGGTGGCGTTGGCGAATTGGTATTTGCTCATTTTGATGAGAATTTGTTATGGAGGGCGGCGACGCGCTCCGTGAGAGTAAGTTTTGACAAGTCGAGAGGCTCGTGGCGGACGCTTGGTGCTTTGTGCTTCAAGCCCGCTTCGGCAGCCTGCTTCTTCATGTCTTCGAGTTCTGCTTTGAGGGCAGCCAATTCGAGGGCTGCTTCCGTTTCTGCCACTTCCTCCACGACCTCTTCGACCTTCTCCTCGACCTTCTCGGCTTTGGGTGCTTCGGGGTTCACGGCAGACATTTCTTCCTTGTCCTCGATAGATTCGAGGGCGGCCTTGATCATCTCCTCGACCTCTTCCTTGGTGACGTAGGCAGGCTTCTCTTCCTCCTCTGCTTCCACTTCCACCTCTTCGGTCACCTCTTCAGATGCCTCCACCTCTTGGGCAGGCTCTTCTGCGGGGGCTTCCTCTTCGGGAGCTTCAGCAACGGAAGACACCACACCGCCTTCACCCACAACCACCACGCGGCCATCGGCCAAGGTGTAGTCGCCGGGAGGCAAAGGAATCTTTTCGCCTTCGTCGTTGATGATGTACGCCTCGACACCTTCGGCGAAGGCTTCAGCGTCCGTGTAAATGACCGTCCCGTTTTCGAGGGCGGCCTCGGCCATTTCGGTGCGTGGGGCTTCGGTCACCGTCAAGTTGACGTTGAACTTGTTGAAGACCTCCTGCACGCGTTCTGTGATAGTCATGAGAGTGGCTTTTATTGTATAACCTTTTCGAGGGGTCAATCCTCAAGTGAATCGAGAGTTTTTTTCAAGGCACTCCACAATTCCTCCTTGAGTTTGGCCTCTGCCCACCGCTGGGCGGCCTTGCCTCCCCACAGCAAGTACGAGATAGTGCCACACGCTGACGTGTCGCTGGGGTCGTAGTATTCTTCCGCTCGTGCGAGGTACGAGGCCATGCGCTTGACGGTTTCAAGGGAGACGGGTTCGCCGTTGGCAAGCTGTTGTGCCCGAACCTTTCCCACCTGCGTGGCACACTTGTTGCCATTCTTTTCGTTGAGTTCGATGCCACGCTTGGCATTGTTACGCACCGCCTCGGGGTAGTCGTCGTAGGATTCCATGACGACGCGCTTGCCGTTCTTGGTGCGTGCATCCTGCTTGACGATGGCACGGGTGAGCTCCGCAAGCATCTCGTCCTCGCTGTTCTTCTTCATCTTGTCGGCGAAGTATCCCTCGATGGAGAAGCCTTTGACCTTGCCCTCCTTGACCCACTCCTGCCAGATGGCCTCGTTGTCGACCTTCACGGCCACCATCCACGTCCCCACAGGTACGTCCAACCCGTAGAGGGCGGACTTGTCCTTCTCTTTGTTCTCTACGATCCACGACTCTACGACGGTGAGGCCGTTGATTTTGTGTTCGTGTTCGAGGGTGTGGTTGGCTTGGTTGCCGTGCTTGAGGTACAGCTCCGACGCTTTGCGCACCGTACCCTTCGAGAAGTAGACGTAGAACTCGTCCTCGCCGTTGCGTCGGTAGATGGGTTTGTCGGGTACAAGGGCAGGGCCGAGGAGGATATGCTTGTCGGCATCGGCCTCGGCAAAGGCCAGCTTCTGCTCCTTCAAGGCAATGAAGTCGAGCTCGATGGCGGGACGGTCGACGATGCTGATGGCATCGATGCCGTACAGCTCCGCCTCTTCGTCGATGATTAGTTCTACAATTCTCATCCGATGAGGGTTTGGTCTTTGATTTTCTGGTTGGCTTGTTGGGAGTTGCTCACGTTCTCCGCGAGGACATACGCCCGGATGGGTTGGTCTTGCCCCGCTCCTACTCCGAGGAATCCGAGGTCGAGAGTCGGAGCCCCGACACCTGCCCCACCTCCTGCCGTTGGAGTAGACAACGACCCCGTCGAACTTGTCGATGCGCCGCCGTTGAATTGTGTTTTTGCGATGGTGGCGATTTGTGCCGCTCCTGTCGCTGCCGCAAGGACAGCACCGGGAAGACCCGCAGGAATACCCAAACCACCCGCAGCCGGAGCGATAGCACCCAACACCGCACTCGCAGTGTTGAGCACAGCCCCTGCGATGCCGAGTGATTTGTTGCGGTCAAATGCTTTTTTGGCACTTGCCTCGTCGCTTTTGCTGAATGCATCGTTCAGGGCTTGCAAGGCTCCAAGGGCATTGGATGCTAATTGGAATCCCGCGTCGATGACTGCTTTCCGATTGTCGAGTTCTTGTTGGTTGTATTTGTCCCGGATTTCGGCTTTCTGCTTTTCGTACGCCTCTTCCAATCCGACTAAGATTTGCCCGCTCTCTTCGGCCGCTTTTTTCTTTTCTTTGTACCATTCAGTCAGGGCAGCCTCTTCACGCTGTTGAGCCGTTGCCAAGATGAGGTCGATTTCCGTCTGGCGGCCGATGATGTTGTCGACTCGTTCCTTTTCCGCATCTGCAATCTCTTGAAGTTGCGCGAGGCGTTCGTTGTCCAATGCGATGAGCGACGTGGTGAGCTCGGTCTGAACGCCTGCACTTGCGGCACGAGCATCGGCGGCAGCGATTTGTGCCTCCGCCAAAGCGTCGAGCCTTTCCTCCGTCTCTCCTTGCAGTTGAATTTCTTGCCGCAACAGTCGTGCACGCTCCTCGGCGATAGCTACCTGCTCGTCGGCACGCTCTTGGTCAATCTCTGCGGCAAGTTCTGCGGCGGCCATACGCTCCTCAATGGACAGGCGTTCGTCATCGCGTTGTCTTTTGAGTTCTTCCACGGCAGCCGTAGCTTCAGCCGTGCGGACATTGAGGTCGCGCTGGCGATCGTCCAAGGCAATCATGGCACGCTCCAAAGCCGTGGCGGATTGTACCTGCTCGGTAACCGTAGCGATGAACTCGTCCTTGTATTCAATGACCGCGTCGACCGCGTCTGCTACTTTGTCCGTGACATTCTCCACGCCAAGCACGACCTGACCCATCGCGTCGGCAGCAATCTTTCCGGCCTCGGCGAAGTTGCCGCTGAATGCTGCCTTGATAGCATCACCCAACCGAGGGAAAAGGTTGAGCAAGCCCTCGATGCGTGTCTCGATGTTTTCCTTGATGGCGTTCTTGAGGTCGATGACAGCCTGCTTGGGATTGCTGAAGGCGGCAAAGAGACGGTCTACGAGTGGCCCCGTGAGGTCGATGATGGTGTCGATGACGGCACCAATACCTGCCATCGCTACGCGCAAGGTGTCGGCGACCTTCTTGTTTTCGAGGAATGCGTCGATGATAGGCATGAGCACCTTGGTCACAAGACCCAAGAGCCCCGTGGCCGCGATTGCTGTGCCTACTAACTTGAAGCCATCGGCCCCGACCTTGCCTGCACGACGCAGAAGGCTTCCTGATTTCTTGGCCTCTTTTCCTACATCTGCCGTGGCTTCTGCCACGCCTTCCATGCCCTCCTCGAGCTTTTTGGTAGCCTTGAGGAATTCACCCGTTTCGGCATCAAATTCGAAGATGACCTCTTGCTTGCTTACAGCCATGACAGTAGAGCTTTAAGAAGGAACACACACACACCAAAGAATGCCGCGAGGTATGCCACCGCGAGGGCGTAGTCCAAAGGCACCAACCACCACGGCAGGGTCTTCTTCACTTTGTTTGCTTGGAGCAAGTCAATCGCGGGCATTATGTGCCGGGGGTCTTTCATGTCGGTTGATTTGTTTGGTTCAAGGGACGGCAAACGTACAAGGGGGTCACACTTCCAACGGTGGCGGTGTTAGCAACCCACCGGTAGCCATACAACTCACAACACGCCTTCGAACCCAAGTCGGGAGAGGCAGAGGTCGAGCCGTTGAAGAGGACGATGTTGGTGCGTTCGTCGATGCTTGTGGGCGTGTCCTCGCAGATAGCTACGTCCGACAGTTCCTTGATGAGTTCCACCGTGCACAACCCCTCGACGTTCGCGTCGTAGGAGAGCTTCAGAACGCGCCAGTAGGAGTCACGGATGTAGATGCGGTCGGAGAACTCGAAGGTCGCGAGGTCGGTCTTGGACAGCCGCATAGAGCACCGCATGATGCGCGCCTCTTCCGAGTAGAGTTCGGTGGCGTATTGTGCCCAATATTCGAAGTACAAGGTGTTGACGGGGTTGGCCGTCATAGGAATGAATCCGGCTTCCATGCCGAAGTTCAAATCGTACGACGTAAGGGCGGGCACGTTGACCGAGTAGTTGCTGAAGCTCGGGAAGGTGGTGAGCGTTTGCTCCACACCCGTATCATTTCGCAGGTACCATGTGCCGTATTCGTTCACAAGCCCATGATAGTAGGCCAGCATGGGCGGCGGGTTGTCAATGCCTGTGCCGTCTTGTTTTAGGCTCCGATGGATAGGAAACGAGCTGCCTGGAATGAGCGAGGTAATAAATGGAGCAAACGGCGTTTGAACCTTCTTTTCTCCCGTCGCGAAGTCGTTGGCCGGATCGTTGATGCGGAAGCGTCCGTATACCCTGTCGAGGTTGCTGTTGACCGCTTCGCTGATGAAGTCCTTGCCGGGCGAATGTGTCCATTCGTATCGCTTGGCTTGGAGGTCGGTGGTGGGTGCGATGACCACGTCCATCGAATAGTCCACCTTGTCGCTCCAATCCTTCGCCGTACCCGTGGCGATGTAGTCCATGTAGGGCTCGATGAGCAGGTGGTTCGGGATGTTCTTGTCCGGGATGAAGACAAGGTTGAACATCTTCTGCAAGCCGAGGACGAATTCGATTTGCTTCATCTCGGGCATATTGCGTGCCACGTCTACCTCGAAGCCTGAAAACGGGAAGCCGCCAATGATTTCGAGCGACGTGCGAATGCCGTCGACGGTAGAGTCGTTGCCGATGATGGAGTGCCCGTGGCCTCCTGTCACGTTGCCCTTGACCTCAATGGTATCGCCAGCGACCAAAACAAAGTCCTGAAAGCCCGTCGAGAGATTGCTTGCAACGGGGATAATGTTTGCGGCCGAAAGGAGAACGGTCGACCCATTCTTCACCACATCAATGAAGACGTGCTCGGTGTGTCCCGTTTGGTCGTAGGAGTACGTGAGGTTGATGCTGTACCATCCCGTGTACGGGGCCGTGTATTTGTTGGTCGTGTTGTCCCAGTTGCTTCCCTCATCGTTTCCGCCTGTGGCTTCATCTTCAAGGTCGAGGGTGGTGTACGTCGACCCCGTATGGTTTGCCGTCAAACCCGCCCGCGCGTTGGCCTCTTCCGATTCGCTTGACAGCGGCGTGGGCGACCCATTCAGGCCGGGCAGATAGATTTTCTCGAACGTCTCGCTTCCGGTGGCCTCAAGGAATGCCGAAGAATAGGTGAAGCCAGCGGCCGACATGATCTCGTCGAAGACGTATTTGGCTTGGAACATAGGGGTCAGCTCACCGAGGTACAGGCCATCGGATGCTGTCCACGGGTAGTTGTAGGGAGCGTTGAATGTCCAGTTGCCACCCTTGTCGATAAGGCCGTAGACAATTTCGGGGCCGGGACTTCCGGCCGAACCAATCCAAGAACCCACGACTTTGGCGTATTCCAAATCGTGATTGTCTGCGCTCAAATCCAACTCGGAGAGCATCCCGTCGCCGATGGCTGTCTTGAGGTCTACGGCACCACCAAAAAACACGAGTTCGATGTCGGCGTATTTCTCCTTTTGGAGGTAGACCTGCTTCACCTGACAAAAGCCCCGCATGATAGGCAGGGTGTTGTCCACCAATTCCGCCGCGATCTTGGTCTTGAGGTTGACACCCACCGCCGTAGTAGAGGGCACCTGACCCAAGATGTCGAGGTTGTTCTGCGTCGCGGGGATGCGGAACGTCTGCGAATAGCTCCCCGTGGCCGCGTTGATGCTTTGCAGGTCGGTGAACTGAAGCGTCAGGTTGACGCTCTCGTCTTGGTAGAGGTCGACTTCCGACCCGTTGCAGTAGAGCCTCAGCATCGGATGTCTTGTGCGAGTTCAATTTGGAACGACACGTCGAACGTCTTGCTCGTCGCCGGGATGACTTGGTACGAGTTGGTCGCGATAGTGCAAGGCAACCAGTCGCCCGACCCCACGCGGAACATGACGTTTTTGGAGCGGAAAGCATACTGCAAGAGGTCGCGCTCGGAGGCCGTGAAGAGCTGGTTGCGCAGTTGGTAGACCTCCTTGCCTGTCTTGTGGTAGGGGGTCGTCTGACGGTCCCACGCATTGAAGTCGAAGCCGACGCTCTTGCGGTAGTCCTTGGACTCCGTTTGGAGGGTCTTGAGGTTGCGGCCATCGAAGCGTAGGTAATCCCACCCACCCACCGTGTTGGCCCATGCCAGCTGCACGGGGTCGTGCTTGATAGGTCGACAGTCGCGGTTGATGATGAGCGTGGAGGTACGCTTTGCTGCCGTCGGTGAACCTCCGTCGGTTCCGAAGATGCGAATCTGGTCCCAGTCGGGGTCCCATACCCCCACGAAGACGACGGGCTGCAAGTTGGCCGGGCCTATTGGGAAGATGTAGTAGTTCTCGTCGAGGGCGGTTTTTGCCGTCACCGCATACGACCGCGTTTGAACTACGGCACCGTCTTTGTAGAGGTTGAATTCAATCTCGGCCCAGTCGCTTGTCGTACCCAAGTTGGTCGTGTGGCAGATAACCCCCACTG
>Ga0208644_1001815_pt1 | contig 17493 bp, 6 predicted proteins | sample VirMetDEL_Nov_18_FD_184517 | JGI IMG/M metagenome (GOLD analysis project Ga0208644, IMG submission 184517) | Aqueous microbial communities from the Delaware River and Bay under freshwater to marine salinity gradient to study organic matter... | ecosystem: Environmental > Aquatic > Marine >... | reverse complement strand
GTAGATTCATATAATCAAAGTGCATACGACAATAACTTGATTCCCTTTTATGCGTCAGAGAAAAGCGGAATCTATGCATTAAGGGATTGCATAGACTTCAGACCAACTAGGACCGAACGAACAACATCATTTACGTTCAACGGAACCTATTTGCCATATCCATATTTCAATATGGAAATTGATCAGTATCAGTTCTATCTTCCTCGTATAGACAAACTCGTCTTGACGACCGAAGGAGAATTCAAGGTATTAACAGGAGAACCTTCTGCGTATCCAAAGGTGCCACCTGATCTGCAGAATTCCATGACGTTGTATAAGTTGACAATTCCACCATATACCGTTCAGGCTAGGGAAATTCCAATCGAGTATGTCGACAACAGAAGATATACTATGAGAGACATTGGTGCTTTAAAAACCAGAATCGAAAATCTTGAATACTATACTTCTCTCAGCCTTCTTGAAACAACGTCAGCCAGACAGTCAATTTACGGTCTTGATGGAATTGAAAAGGCTAAACTGGGATTCCTTGCTGACCAATTCGATGGATACAACATAGCAGATAGCAAAGCAGTAGATCTGGTTTGTAACATCAGCAAAAATGAACTCGGACCATACAAAGTTGTACAAACAGTTGGATTTGATTATTCTAGTGGATCTGGTCCGGTAAAAAGAAACCAGAGAACGGTATCATTGAGCTACACAGAAACTCCTTTTGTTTCTCAATTGGCAGCTTCGAATACTGTTTCGGTTCAACCTTATGAGTTCGCATCATTTACTGGGAATCTGTTCTTGACGCCAGAATCGGATTACTGGTATAGCACTGTATTGGTTCCAGAGATTATTGCTGCAGCAGACAATAATGTCAAGAGAGAACTCCCAGGAGATAATGGAGTTCAAACTCCAATCGCCGGAACTACGAATCCGGTGACCACGACGCCAACTATTACGTTCCAGGCTGCTTGGAGTATCAGTGATCCGACGTTAAATATACCAGCAGACTTAACTGGTTTTGGTATTATCGGTTTGCAAAACTGGACCGCTTTAACTCGAGAAACAAAGACGGAAACTTTGAGCGCACAATCTCAAGGTTCTCAAGTTCCAGTTAATTCTGGAGGTTCTTTGAATCTTGCACCAGGCGGTGGAATTATTGGTATAACGAACGATCAGAGATCCGCTTCCGCTGGCACTTTTAATTTCAATTCAATTTTTATACAAAATAGGAGCGAGTTTTAATGGCCAACCCACTTACACTTTCGTCGGACAGCAGATCGGTAGATAAATCTGTTGCTCCGTATATTAGAGCCAGAGAGGTGGCGTTCATTGGCTATTCTCTGAAATCGGGATCGGCAGCATATTTTTACTTCGACGACAAGAAAGTCGATAACTATGTTCAATCTCCATCAACAATAACAATAACAACTCAAGACGCAGCAAAATTCACTCCTGGGACTGGACTCTATTGCAACACCACTGGAGCCTACTGCAGCGTTCTTGGCGTTTCTCCCAATACCAAAATATATGTCAGTGAAAATTATTTGACTTTGAACGTCGTTGCATATGGTGTTGAGACTCTGAGTTTCTCCAGAGGTGATATGGTCTACCAATCAGGAGGAACCAATCAGAGTTCAATATCTTTCCTTGCGAGAGTTGATTACTGGAACGCTACAGATAACAAATTGGTGGTAGTTCCTGAGAGAGGCACAATCAACACCGCAATGATTGTTCTGAGCGCCCTCGGCAAAAGCAATAGATGTAATATTTCCAGCGTCGTTGGCAACCAAGGGACAAACAAATTCCCAACTTCCTCTAAGTTGACTGCTGTTGTAGAAGGAACTGCATGTACCTCTAAAACGGCAGTTATAAGTTCATACAATCATAGATCTGGAATAATTCCAAGATCTCCAGCCAGCGCATCGACAATAACACTGGCTGGTCCGACTGAATCTTGGATGGTTGGAAACACTTTTTATATAACCTCCGGCGTTGGACTTGGTCTTTCCGGAACAATATCTACCGTCACGGCAAACACAATAACATTGTCTTCCCCTCTCTCTATAGCCCCAACTGGAAACACAAGATATAGTATCGGCTATCCTGTTTCTACATTGTCGTCAACAACGAGAGTCGATGAAAATGGTATTATCTGCGGAATATTTAATATTCCAGAAACGCCCACAGTAAAGTTCTTGAGCGGCGAAAGAATGTTTGCAGTAACAGATAGCAACTCATACAACGACGATTCAGTAACAAGTTCTGCTATTGCAAAATATACTTCAGTTGGATTCATCAACATACAGAAGGAACAGAGAACTCCAACAGTTCCTCCAACACCGCCAGCCAGACCAACACCAAACGTCACTATTAATGTTAACAGAACTCGTGAAAGAGAGAGAAGAAGAGATCCAGTTGCACAAACGTTCTTCACTCCAGACCCCAAGAGCGCTGGCAAAAACTATGGAATATTTGTAACTTCGATAGACGTTTGGTTTAGTAAAAAGCCTGCATCAAATACAATAAGGTATCCGATAGAAATACGTTTGGTTGAGGTTGTGAATGGACTGCCCACAGAAGAGATAATCGATTCTACGACGGTTCTTTGGGGAGACGTAAATGTAGCTACAATTCCAAACAGCTCGAATAAAACTAAATTTACTTTCGCCGATCCAGTCTATCTTCTTCCTTCTAGAGAATACGCTTTCGTTGTGATTTCAGATTCTCCGGATTATAGAATTTGGCATTCTGTGTTGGGAGAAAACGATAAAACGAAATCGCCATCGCCCAGAATTGATAGACAGCCATACTCAGGCTCGATGTTCCTTTCACAGAACGGATCGACTTGGACTCCAATTCAGAATTGGGATTTGATGTTCGAAATAAACAAAGCTCAGTTCTCTTCTGGACTTGCGACTGCAAATTTCGACGTTCGTGCTATAGATATTCCTATTCTCGTTGATGAACTTGTCCTTCAATCTGCAGATTTGCAGTTCCCATCTGGGTCTTTGACATATACTGTGGAAGGAACATATGCTAGTTCCTTAACTAATGATGCTGGAACAGCAGTAGTTCCACAAACTCTTTACAAATATGGAAAAGACTTGACAACTTCTTCTCTAAATTCTAACAGAAGAAGAATTGTCAGAGAGGGTGACAATAAATCAATGGTTCTCACGGTTAAAATGTCCAGCGCAGACCCAGATGTCAGCCCGATGGTTAACCAAGAACGCATTAGCGCAATCCTTAGATCAAACTACATTAGTTCTGGAGGAATTTATCCCAACGATATAACCATTGCGAGCGGTGGTAGTCACATTAATTCTTCTAACATAGTTGTAACCTTTAGTGATCCTGATTTAACTGGCGGTATTAGAGCCACAGCCAACGTTCTTCCTTCTCAGCTTGTTGGAGGAAAAGTAACTGGGTTGAACATACTTGTAAATGGTTCTGGCTATTCTACAACACCTAATGTTACCATCATAGAAGCTGCAGCATCCTCCAATGCAACAGGAATAGTCAAAGGCGAAACGTCCAGCAATGACGGAAATGCCTATGCTAGATACCAAACCAGAAAGGTATCTTTGGCTGACGGATTTGAAGCTGGTGATCTGAGAGTGTATGTAGAATGCGTAAGACCTTCCGGAACTCATGTTCTGGCTTACTATAAGGTTCTTTCTCCATATGATGAAGACGAATTCTTAGATAAGAACTGGGTGAAGATGGCGGTAGTAAGGGACTTCTATTCTCCAGACCAACAAACCGGAATAGAACTGGAATTCGTCTCGTCTTTGTTTGCTGAGTCGAACGACGGAACTCCAGGAGAACCTACTGGTCAATTGTCTTATCTTGTTGGAGATGAACCGTTTCCGGTAGAGGGAGTGTTTAAGCATTTTGCCATAAAGTTGGTTATGCTTGCAAATGATCCAACGGTATCCCCGGTGATCATAAGTATGAGGGCGATTGCAACAGAGGGCGAATTCCCCGGTGGAACATCATGACAGATAGATATGTAAAGGTTAAAGGGAATCCTGGCTTGGTCAGAGATCCCGTTACCAATGCCATTCTAAACGTCGATCAATCTGTTTTGATGAGGCAGAAACAACGAAATATAGCCCATCAAAAAGAGAAGGCTCTTGACGATAAAATAAATAGGTTGGAAAATGATCTCTCTGAAATAAAAGATCTGTTGAAAAAATTAGTTTCCTGAGGAAAAAAGAGTGGCGAACACAATAATTCAAGTTCTGACTTCTAATACATTCGATCAGTGGCGAATAGTCACGAATACGCTGGTCAATGCTGCAAACGAACTCAGAAATAACACCTATGTTAAAGACAGTGGGGGTTTGTCTTTAACTAGCGGAAGCATAACTCTTTCCAACGGAAACATGCAAGTAACCGATGGAGTTCTTCAAGTATCGAAGTCTTCTGGTGAAAGTTTCTATGTTGCTGCTGATGGAAGAATTGTGGGTACGCTTACCACAGGAAATGTCAGTGCGACTGGAAATATAACAGCCGTCGGAACAATAAATGCTGGAAGCAGGTTATTTGTTGCTGGATTAAATGTACAGTCAGCTATATCTTCGAAGGTATCAAAGAGCGGCGACACAATTACTGGTTCTCTTAATGTTTCTGCTTCCGGTTTGGAAGACGCTCTTAGAATAACGCAAACTGGAACAGGCAACGTAATAGTATTTGAAGATGAAACCAATCCAGACTCGACTCCGTTTATTATTGATAGAACAGGAAAGGTTATTACTGGACACTCAAATAGTATTGGGTCAACAATTTCTATCCTCGGATCTTATGTTGGATCTGGAGTTCAAATAAACGATTTTCTAGCATTGCAGCAAGCATATTGGGCAAATAGCATATTTGGTCCATACCAACAATTTTTAAAAGCAAACTCAAACGCAACTGGGACGCATGGTCTTGTTAAGAACAACGATCAATTGGGAACTCTGCTTTTTGGTGGTTCTAATGGAACTGCATTTTTATCTGGCGCTTCGATAGGCGTTACCGTTGATGGTACAGCAAGTGCCACAAGCATGCCCACCTCAATGAGATTTACCACAAGAGATGTTGGAGATTCCACCACTCAAGTTAGATTATACATTGCAAATACTGGAAACGTTGCGGTAGGAACGGCAATTGGCGCAACATTGAACCCAACATCAAAGTTGCATGTTTTCGGGGATGCAAATGTAACGGGAAGTTTGTTCGCTACAGATTCAACTTTAAAAACGTTGACTGTATCGACTTTGACTGTAGGAACTCTAGTAGCCAATTCAGTTGATGCGCCTGCAGTATCAGACAGTTCTTCTTACAGATTGCGCGCTAATCAGGTTACTAGAGGAGATGGTTCTTTTGCTGTTAATCAAGGCGGAGCCAACGGAAACGCCGAGATCAAGTTCGTTTCTTCTTCTGGAGTTTGGCAATTAACTTCGAATAACAGGACTGGAGTCTATTACAACGTTATAACTTCTCAGAACGTAAGTGACTCTGTAACTACAACGAGTTCGAGCAATGTCGCTTCTTCTACTGCCGCAAAAACCGCATACGATCAAGCGACATTGGGTTATGGACGAGCAAACTCAGCATATGCAGCTGCAAATAGTGCCGCTAACACTGTTCGTGTGACTGCAAACTCTGGATCAGCTCAGAGTGCAGTTTCGTTGAACTTTATTAACACGCCAACGACGCGAGTTACTGTTGGCGCTGGAACGACTGGAAATGCCAACGTTTCTTTTACAGTAATTCCAACATTTACCACAGAGGTCAATACGACTGCTGGAATTACCAGCGTCGGGTCTATATTCACCGGAACGTCAATTGGCAATGCAACTTTGTCCAGTTCTAGTCTCACCCTGCAAGGAAACACTGCTAACATAACCAACGCAACGGTCGTGCTCGCGGCATCTCCTAATGCAGCAGGTCTTTCTTATCTTGAGCTGGGTGGTTCTACCGGCGGGTATATTGACTTCAAGGCACCAAACTCCGATGACTATGATCACAGAATCTTCTCATCAACGGCTAGTGGATTTACGATATATGCCGGAAGCACGACTGCTGCAGCCAACGTACTGAGCATCGTTTCTGGAAACGTAAACATTGATTCTGGAACTTTCTTCGTCGATTACCTCGCAAACGAAGTTGGTATTGGAACATCCAACCCCACGACAAAACTGGACGTTGTTGGATCTGCAAACGTTTCTGGCTCTTTAAATGTTTCTGTAGATATAAAATCTTCTGGAGACATTTTTGGTTTAGATAGAGTAACGATAGGGTCTGCGTCCAGAATCACTGGAATTGCTGGAATCACTGCAGTTTCTGGTGTCACTATGGCGTCCAATAGTGCAGTTGTTGGAGAAATGGCTCTCGCACACTATTCAACAGTAATCGACGACTCATCCAGTATAAGATTCGTTAAAAGCTCCAGCACCACTATAGGAGCTAAGTCTGGAATAGCCTCGGGGGAAACTCTCGGACAAATATCATTTGGTGGATTCGGCGGTGCCGGAACAGTAGCAAGAACAGCTGCAGTAATAAGAGGCACATCAGACGGGTCTCCTACAGATTCTAGTATGCCGGGAGAACTGATATTCAGCACAACTCCTTCTGGGACTATAATTCCTGTCGATAGAATGGTGATTTCAAATACAGGGTTTGTTGGTATTGGAACATCCAACCCCACGACAAAACTGGACGTTGTTGGATCTGCAAACGTTTCTGGCTCGTTAAACGTTTCCGGAGTTGCGGCTTTCAGCTCCAACGTCGACATCGGAGGAGCTGCCTCAATAACCTATACGGGCAGTGAAGAAGCTCTGAAAATAACACAAAAAGGAACTGGTAATGCTCTGCTCGTTGAAGACCAAACCAGTCCAGATCCAACCGCGTTCTTGATTTCAAACACCGGATTGGTTGTATCAGGAACGACAAATCCAGTATTCGATTATGAAGCTTTTGGTGCCGGTTCTACCCCCAGATATCAAGTTCATTCAAGTACAAACTCTTTGGGCGATTCAGCTTTTGGTGCAATCAAATGGAGGCAGGCGGGTAATGCGGGCGCAGGTGGCGGTCTTCTTCTTGCAAGAAGCGCCAATAACAACGTTGGAGTAATGACTGCCGTTTCGGATGGATTAACGTTGGGAATACTCCGTTGGGCGGGAACTGATGGAACTACATTCGCAGAAAGCGCCGCCATAACAACATATGTTGATGGAACTGTTTCCACCGGATCTGTTCCCGGAAAAATTCAATTTCAAACAACTTCTCCTGGTGGAAGTGGCGCAACAACCAAGATGGTTATCGATTCAAATGGAAACCTTGGAATTGGAACAACAAATCCAAAATTTGCTCTAGACGTTGTTGGGGATGCTAACGTAACCGGAAATATTGCTGTAACTGGAAGTGCGATATTTACAGGAACTATCGTCGATCGTCCTGTAGTATCCATAGCAGCTTCTGCTTCTTATGCAGAAAACGCTGCTGGTAAGACGATCGTGGTCAACTCTGCTTCTCCGGTAACTCTGACGTTCGGTGCGGCAGCTTATTCTGGGTTCATTGTTGATATCATAAGAAAAGGTGCCGGAAACGTAACGATCGCAAACACCTCAACGATTGCTAAACTGAACGTCGCAAGCGTTCAGCCTGCGTCTAATATATCCTCGCGATACGCAGCCGTAAGGGTAACGTATACTGCAACAAATGAGTTTATATTGACGGGAAGCATCCAACCATAATAAATACTGAGGTATAAAGAAAAGAGAACAACAATGGCTGCGTACACAGAGCTCTTCGTCGACCAAGGAACTGACTTCGAATCGTCCATTGACTTGGTTGGCGATGACGGAGCAGCCATTAATGTTTCTAACTACGTTTTCACGGGACAGATTCGTAAATCCTACTATTCCAAAAATCCAACAGCAAACATAACATTCACCGTCATCAATGCGTCGGCGGGGAATATTAAAATGTCAATGACTGCATCAACAACAGCCAATATTCCTGCAGGTCGTTATCTTTATGACGTTAAGATGGTAGACTCGGCTTCGACTGTAAATAGATTAGTCGAAGGAATTATAACCATCAATCCGCAAGTGACCAAATGAAGATAACAGTAAAGCAAGATAACAATATAGGGAAAATTACCTTCGGAAAAATATCAAAGGTAGAAGACCTTCGCTTAACCAATATGTCAGATGTAGACATATCGGCGCAACAAGACGGATATGTTTTGGTCTATAATGCCGCTCAAAACAACTATGCGTTCAGACAAGTGCAAATTGTTGATGGCGGATACTTCTGATGTCAAATACGACCATAAAGATAAAACGATCTTTTGCGAATACTTCTCCCAATTCTCTTCTTGAAGGTGAGTTGGCATATTCCTATGCCTCCAACTCGCTTTTCATCGGAAGTCAAAACAATACTCCCATTACAATTGCATCTGCTAATGTAATTAGTCGAGTGTCGGCTCTTGAAGCCAATAGTGGAACATCTGTTGCTGCATATGATCAAGCAAATGCTGCTTATGCTTTAGCAGATACGGCAATAATCGATGCGTTTTATGCCAATGCCCTCGCCGTATCGGTGAGTTCGCAGGTTGGAACTGCAGCAAATACAGTAAGAGTTTCTCATAACGGAACTGACACTTTAGATCAGAAACAATTAAACTTTGTAGATTCTTCTTCCGCAACAGTTTCAGTCACAAATACATTAGATGGAAATGTAAATATTGGAGTTGATGTAAAAAGCAATCTGTCTGTTGAGTCGCTTACAGCAGCAAACAGTATTGATTTTATTCCGAAATCTTCTCAACCATATGTTGAGGGAAGGTTATATTATTCTTCCGAGGAAAAGACTTGGATTGGAATGTCCGACTATTCCGATTTTGAGCAAACGCTCGGAGAACGCGAATGGGTTCGTTGCAGAAACTCAACAGCAAATACTATTCTAAAGGGAAAAGCAGTCTATGTGACTGGTACACACATTCCCGGACACCCAATTCATGGACATCATCCAACTATTGATCTTGCAGATGCATCTGATGAGAATAAGAAAGATGTAATTGGTCTGGCTGGAACGGATATTCCTCCTGGCCAACACGGGTTCGTTGTTGTTCGTGGTTATATTGAAAAAATCAATACATCGAATCTTATAGAAGGTTCTAGAGTACATTTAGGATATGATGGTAATATACAAGGCTATGCACCAGAATATCCTAATTGGCCAATGGATCTTGGAGTCTGTTTGACGAGCGACTCGTCAAACGGAACTTTATATGTTACAATAACAGACCATTCTTTTGAAAGAATGCGAGTTCTTTATGATGCATATATTGGTGGAAGTGTTGTTGTAGAAGGCGATCTTACTGTTTATGGAAATCAGAATTTCGTTTCCGCTTCTGACTTCTATGTCGGCGGGCAGTTCCTGTACCTTGATGGTGGAGATACCATAGGATTCATCGGCACGACCTTCTATGGAACCGGTCTCAACGACATGGTGTTCAGGGGAAGCTACGATGGAGATGCTGCTTCCACAGATTATTATGTAAGAATCGCCAGTGCCGGCGTACCAGGAATTTCTTACGACACGTTCGATTGGTCTTACAACAGCTCATTCTCTCCTTTAGAAGGTAGTAACATTCCCATAACAGGAATAAAACAAACTCTTTCAAATGGAATATCAATTGAGTTCATTTCTTTGCTCGGTCATACAGTTGATGATCAGTGGTATGGAACTGCCTTTGCGACCAACAGAGACTTCGGTATAATTGGACATTACAATGATGGAACGTATAACCAAGCCGGTCTCTTTAGAGATTCTGTAGACGGCGACTTTAAGTTCTTTACGAGATATGTTCCAGAACCTTCTGGCAACATTGATGCTTCTAACGCAACATTCCAGTTAGGGAATGTTCTAGTAGATAAAATATCTGCCAACTCGTTCTATAGAAACGGAATTGATCTCTACAATACAATTACTGCAGCAGCAAATACTTCTAGCGTCTATGCAAATGGAACGCTCAGCGTTTCTAATTCTGCAATTAACTTTGTCAATTCCTCGACCATAAGAGCAACAGTTACTTCTGGCTCTGGTCTGGCGAACGTAAGTTTTGATCTCATCGGTAGTTCTGGAATTGCGTCTTTCCCAGTTTCCGGAAATAGCGTTTCGACCGTAAGTGCGAATGGATTGAATTTTGTAAACTCCGCCACAGTTGGAGTTACAGTAAGTCAAGGAATTTCCGGAAACGCCAATATATCGTTTACGACGCTGGCAGGTGGCGGAACAATAACAAGCGTCGCGACAGGAGTAGGTCTTACTGGCGGACCAATAACGACTTCTGGCACAATATCTGCTAATATTGCATCTACAACAGTTCAAGGTGTTACGAAACTCATTGATTCTGTTACTTCAACTGATTCAGCAAATGCTGCTACGGCAAGCAGCGTCAAGGCTGCGTTCGATCAAGCAACCAGCGCATATGGACAAGCAAACACAGCAAACTCTACTGCTATCTCTGCATATGGGCAAGCCAATGCCGCATTTACTCAAGCCAATGCAGCATTCACTCAAGCAAACACCGCAAACACAATAGCAATTGCTGCATACGGACAAGCTAACCTTTCCTTCACTCAAGCAAATGCTGCATATGCTCAGGCGAACAGTGCAAACTCAATAGCCATAGCCGCGTATGGGCAAGCCAATGCGGCATATTCGCAGGCTAATTCTGCGAACTCTATAGCCATAGATGCATACGGGCAAGCCAATGCTGCATATACACAAGCTAATACAGCGAACTCTATAGCAATATCAGCATATGGTCAGGCGAATGGTGCCTTTAGTCAGGCAAACCTTGGATTCGAACAAGCCAATACTGCTAGAGATCAAGCCAACTTATCGTTCACTCAAGCTAACCTAGCATATGCCCAAGCGAATACGGCGAGGGATCTGGCCAATACAGCCAACAATAATGCAATATCTGCTTATGGTCAAGCAAACGCCGCATCGTTGACAGCTAATTCCGCTCTCGCTGCAGCGAATGTAGGATCAAATACTGTAAGAGTTTCTGCTAATTCTGGTTCGGTGTTCTCTAATGTTTCATTGAACTTCGTCAATACCGCAACAGTTCAGGTATCGGTTACTTCCGGCGAAACTGGGGTTGCGAACATCGCATTCACCTCTACAGCAACTGGAGGTGGTGGATCTGGAACTCTTAACAACTTCCCAGTATCTGTTAACACTGAGTCTACTGTTGTTGCGAACGGAATCAATTTTATCAATTCCGCTTCTGTTACGGTTTCCGTCACGCAAGGAATTGGTGGTAATGCAAACATCTCGTTCACCGCAATAACCAGCGGAACGGGAACAGTAACTTCTGTTGATACGGGAACAGGTCTTTCTGGTGGACCAATAACCTCTTCTGGCACCATCTCGGCGAACATAGCATCAACTACGGTTGTTGGTGTAACCAAACTTGTCGATTCAGTAACTTCAACGGATGCAGCCAACGCTGCTACATCAGCGTCAGTAAAAACAGCATACGATCAAGCGACATTGGGTTATGGTCAAGCCAACGCAGCGTTTACGCATGCGAACACCGCGAACACAACTGCAGTATTTGCTTATAATCAAGCTAATACTGCGTACAGTCAAGCAAACGTAGCATTTACTCAAGCAAATACGGCAAGAGATCAGGCTAATGCGGCATTCACTCAAGCGAATACCGCCAATACAACAGCCGTCGCAGCATATGGTCAAGCCAACGCTGCCTTTGATGCTGCGAATACTGGGTTAAACAGAGCTCAAGTATCTGCCAACTCTGGATCAATACAGTCCAACGTTGCGATAAACTTCGTAAATACATCCTCCGTTCAGGTGTCTGTTGGTGCAGGTTCTAGCGGAAATGCCAACGTCGCTTTCTCTGCTGTTGCTGGTTCTACAACAACAGCTGGTATATTGCAGCTGACGGACTCAGTTACCAGCACAAGCACTACCACGGCAGCAACAGCAAACGCTGTTAAAACGACATATGACTTTGCTGCGACAAAATACTCTAGCTCTGGTGGAACTATCTCTGGTGATGTAACAATCAACGGAAACTTGATATTAACAGGCGGCACTTCTCAACTTAATGTCACGAACTTGTCAGTAAATGACACAATTATTCTTCTTGGTTCGAACAATATTTCCGACGTTCTGGATATTGGTTTTGTTGGTCATTACAGAACAGGTGGTGGCGTCAATAGCCATGCTGGTATCATCAGACATGCTTCTGACAAGTTGTTCTATGTGTTCGAGAATTATGAAGTCGAACCAACCAACAACGTAATTGATGTAACAGGAAACAACTTCCGACTCGGAAATGTTCGTCTCGGCACAATGAATGCCAACAGCGTTCTCATTCTTGGAACGCCAGCAGCAACTACGACTGAAGTTGGGGTTGCTTATGGTCAGGCTAATGCTGCATACGATCAAGCCAATACAGCAAGAAGTCAAGCCAACGCCGCTTATGGACAGGCTAACACTGCCAGAGACACTGGCAACTCTGCGTACGCCCAAGCAAATGCTGCTTATGGAGAGGCTAACACCGCTAGAGATACAGCAAATTCCGCATATACTCAAGCCAATACAGCTAGAGATCAGGCTAATACAGCACACACTCAGGCTAACACAGCAAGAGATCAGGCGAATAATGCGTTCACAACAGCAAACGTAGCGATCAACAGAACTCAAGTATCTGCGAACTCTGGATCAGTACAATCCAACGTTGCAATCAACTTTAATAACACTGCTTCTGTTACGGTTTCAGTTGGTTCGGGAACCACTGGTAATGCCAACGTAACATTCTCCGCTGTTGCTGGTTCTACTACCACAGCCGGTATTCTGCAGCTCACTGATTCTGTAACAAGTACCAGCACCACGACGGCTGCCACTCCAAACAGCGTCAAAACTGCATACGATCAGGCGACTCTTGGGTATGGACAAGCGAATGCCGCGTCAACTCAAGCTAACGCGGCTAGAGATCAGGCTAACACTGCATATACTCAAGCCAATGCTGCATACACCACAGCAAACAATTCGGCAAATGCAACCAGAGTATCAGCTAACTCCGGACCAGCCTTTTCGAACGTTTCTCTAAACTTCGTCAACACTGCAACGGTTCAAGTATCTGTAACTTCTGGTGCAACTGGTGTTGCTAATATCGCATTTACTTCTACTTCTGGTGGAACTGGAACTGTAACGCAAATTGACACTGGTCTTGGGTTGACTGGTGGACCAATAACTTCTTCCGGAACAGTATCTGCTAATATTGCGAATACGACGGTTCAAGGTATTACGAAACTTATAGATTCAGTAACCACAAATGATGCTGCTAATGCTGCCACAGCTGCATCTGTTAAAACGGCATACGACCAAGCAACAACAGCATACGGACAAGCAAACGCTGCAATAGCTCAGGCGAATACTGCTAGAGATCAAGCCAACGCTGCTTTTGCTGCTGCCAACAATGCTGCAAATACTGTTACAGTATCTGCAAACGGAGGATCAACTTTATCGAGTAAGCAACTGAACTTCGTAAACACTGCGACAGTTACTGTTGTTGTAACTGACAAAGGCGATGGAAATGCTAATATTGCATTTACTTCCGTTGGTGGAACTGCAACTCCTGGCGGGTCAAACACTCAGGTTCAGTTCAATAACAACGGAACTCTTGGTGCTTCTGCGAACTTCACTTACAACACTGCACCGAACCTTGTCAGCCTTGATGCGAATCTGAAGCTGGCTGGATCGAGCAACCTTTACTTCGGAGGCGAACAGGCGAACAACTCGGTGGCGAACTCTAAGTTCAGAGTGTCATATAACGCGAGTGCGATGTCGCTTGACTTTACATTCTTGGGGTAATTCGGTATGGCAATTGATGCTAAGAGTAAAACAGTAACGATTACCACTTCGCCCGATGGCAAGAAATACGGAAAGTATTCGTCTGGAAAGTATGTTGCTCCGACGCTGACTGTTGCTGGTTGGGGTCAAACGTCAAATTGCGGCGCTGAAGGCGGAACGACAATTACAGGACCAGTTCCTTTGGCTATCTTCTGTCACGCTATAGGAACTGAAAGCTCAAATTCTTCTCTGGATGTTTTTAGAGAAAATGGTTATCATTTCGACTTTGGTTATGGAAACGTTTACTCTGCTGGAACATGGACATATTCAGGTAAACCAAAAGGAAATCAAATTGGCGGACCAGTGGCGGCTCATGTCTACGAAACTCCAGGAACATATGTTCTTTCTCTGACCACTCAAGATCCTACTGGGAATTCTTACACTGTAAAAACCACAATTTCTGCAATAGATGCCGACGGCTATTGGTCCACCGAACAAGGAAGATCTACTGTTCTCCTTCCTAATGCAACAACTTCTGTTTGGCCAACGTGGGCAAATAATACAAGATATCTTCTCGAGAGCGGACAAGATTATACGCGGCTCGGAAGTATCAATATTACGAATAAACAAAACGTCTCAGTTCAAGCCTATGGTTCTGGCGCGGCACCAATAGTAAATGATTGTTTTGCAGATAAATCTCAAACATCAACTCCAACAATTACAGCTAGAATAATTTTTAGTGGGTTAGATGCAAACTCGAATACTTCTCTGGCATCATGGATTCCGGGTTGGGAGGCGCAAGCATACGCATCAAGAGATATACCGAATACTGGAGAATTATCATCTCCGGTTTCGGCATCTGACGTTCTTTTCTATAAATGTAAAGCATTATACGCTTATGGCGGCACTCGTACATATAGTTCTTGGGCTAGTGCGCAGACTAAGACCTTTAACAAGCCAAGAAGAACGTTTTATTACGAATGCGACTTCAATAGCAGAAGAGAAGAACTTTGGTTTACCGGTCTTCCCTTTTTCCAACAGATGTATGAATTTGCGTTCATGGGCAATTCTGTGGACAAACCTGGAGAACATTCGATAAGAGTGCAAGGAGCCACTTATGGTTTCGTTGCACATAACTATTTGCACGGTCAGACTGGAGATGATGCTTCCGGGAATATTAAAACTTTGGGAACAATAACCGGGGGAAGCGGATATGTCAATGGAACGTATAATCATGTCCCATTGACTGGCGGCAGAGGATATGGAAATGCCGCCAATATAACAATTTCTAGTGGTTCCGTGAGCGCAATTAACATTGCCAACAGTTCAAGTTATTATTTGTATAACAACGTAAGTGCTTCAAGCGCAAGTTTGGGGAGGAGTGGGTCTGGGTTCTCCGTTCAGATTACTTCTTTGAACTATGCAACTCCGAACCCAAAACATGCGTTGACTATTCGTGGTGGTGCTGGGGTTGAAAATGCATACTCTGCTATTTTCTCCAGCGAATCTGGTCAGTCTGCGACGAGATATGTTGTTGCAGCAGACAACATATTGGCAAACACCAACGACAACGGAAACGTAAGCTGGGTCGCGTATATTGGACCACAAAACTCCACTTCAGCAGAAAGCCTTGAATATGTCATATTGGAAAGAAATGAATATGCGAATATAGCTTCTCCTGATTACAATATCGCATATACAGTATCGCGTGGCGCGAGACAAATAACAGTAAGAAATGAAAACTATAAAAGTTTAGACGATACAAATCTAACTGGGTTGTCTTCTTCCTTAGATTTTGGTGTGGTTCCTACTGAGTGGGCAAACGGACCTTGGTATTCAGATAAATGGACTCCAGGAACAACAATTGATGGGACGTATAAAAAATCTACTCCTACGGGAATTCTCCCAACAATAAAAACAACCAAAACATCAAACATTGATGCTTCTTTCACCGCAACCGGATGGGGTCAAACTGCAAAACCTGGTCAAGTAATAACTGGTCCGGCTCCTCTCGTCATTTTCTTTGATGCGACCGATACTCGATCGGCGAACGCAAATACGAATGTATTCAGAGAATTTGGATATCACTTCGACTTCGGATACGATTCAGCCAATGCAGCAATCATAGGAAACTGGGAATACTCAGGAAAGCCGAAAGCCAATCAGATTGGCGGACCTTTGGCAACGCATATGTATGAGATTCCAGGAACGTATACTGCCAGCGTAAGAGCGCAAAGTCCAACCGGAGAATATCAGGATCGCTACATCACTATCGTTGTGCAGAATGCAAATACAATTTATTCTGGAGCAAATACTGTTCTTGTTTCTACAGATAACAGTTCCGACGCAGCTTATCCTTCGGCAGTTACATATAACGTTGCTGCTTCTGGTGCAGTAACCTTCGCGAGCGACAAGAGATATCTGTTCAAGAGAGGGCAAGATTTTACTTCAGTGACTCATAATATTTTACAGAACGTGGCTAGAATTCAAATATCTACATTCGGATCAGGCGTCAAACCCCTCATCGAGTTCGGCGACATAGGCAAACTTCCACCAAAAACTTATGAGACACAATTAAATTCTTTAACAATAAAAGATGCTAATGTTAATTTAATTTCAATTGGATTCGCAAACGATTTACACGTTATAGGAATGGAAAGAAATATTTCTGGCACCGCCGGAGAAACTGCGTTTGGATATGGTACCACAGTTACATATTATTTTAAAAACGTTCCAGCAAACACCAATAGAAAAGACATAAAATTTCCTAAGAATATTGGAAATATAAATGCTAATTATAAAGCATTTGATAGCCTCGCAGTAAGTTATTGTTCTTTTGGATTGGCTAGAATGTTGACATTTATGGGGAATCAAACTGGTAATAATGGTTCTCACAATTACAGAATAGCGTTTACTAATAAATGTTTCGTTGGTCATAATAAAATTTTTGGAGCGAACGCTTCATATAGCGTACCATATACTTCCGGAGATAACAATAATTCTTGCATTAAATTACATTCTCCTGGCGGATTGACAACAACTTTTGCTGACGACCTCACTTTGGTTCCGAAATTCCTGGACCGTGGGACGAAGTCAGTAAGCGCATTTGTTCCTATGTATCTAAATTTCTTCGATCACAGTCAAGAAATCAACCCAACCGTATTTGGAAATTCTCTTGTAACTTCTTCGCAATATAAATTCGCGAATTATGGTAAGAGCGGATATTTTGACGGGAATGGAGATTATCTGTCTTATCCTAATGATGCAGCGTATAATCTTTCTTCTGGTGAAGATTTCACTACAGAATGTTGGTTTTATTGCACCGCATTGACAACAGGGTCACAAAAACTTTTCGGAAAAGACGGTGTCTCAGGAAATTCTTGCTCATATCAATTAGCAATAAGTTCATCAGGAAATCTTCAATATACGATAGGAGATGGAACGTCATCCGTTGGAGACACATATACTGGACCAACAACAATCACATTGAATCAATGGAACCACGCAGCACTTGTTCGAAACGGTAGCAATGCGTACATGTATCTAAATGGAACTCTGGAGAAAACGAACGCCATAAGCACGATGGTTAATGGAGTTGGTGCGTTTATAGTTGGC
>Ga0208644_1001814_pt1 | contig 17510 bp, 22 predicted proteins | sample VirMetDEL_Nov_18_FD_184517 | JGI IMG/M metagenome (GOLD analysis project Ga0208644, IMG submission 184517) | Aqueous microbial communities from the Delaware River and Bay under freshwater to marine salinity gradient to study organic matter... | ecosystem: Environmental > Aquatic > Marine >... | reverse complement strand
AAATAAACAGTTACAGTAGAGTCGCCTGAATCAATAGAACCACTATCAAATGTAAAAGTAATTGTGGTATTAGGTGAAGAATAAGAACTAGTAGCTATTTTTCCATAAATAGTGCCTGTGTTACTACCTACTAACTTTATTCTACGACCAACATGATGTGTAGAAGAAATATCTGATGATACAGTGATGCTAGTTGCAGAAGCTCTTGTAAAAGTTGTACTACCAGTACCTGATCCTAAAATAAACCACTCTTTGTCATTCCAAGAGTCTCTTGAGTCTTTTAATTGTTCACGAATAGCATTGTTCACATTTGAGGGCGACATTCCCTCAGCAACGCTAATACTATTAATGGTAGTATTGCTATTAGCAGTAGTACTGTAATTAGATGTTGTCATTGTAATAATCCTTCGTTTTTATATTCTTGAATTGGTTGATCTAGTAACCCAACTGCTCTTGATCCTCTTAGGACACCTGTTGGTGAAACATTGTATTTGTCCATAAATTTATTGGTGGCAACAAAAGGCTTTGACATTTTACCTGCATAATAAGAAGCCTCGCCCATTAGTCTTGGAGAACCTAGTAATAAAGGAGCTACACTCATTGGGCTTATAGCTCCACCACCATAAACTGCTCCACCAGCCAAAACACCTGTTGGCACTAAAGATTGAATACCTCTTGGAGTAAAAGTGTTAAGAGATTGCCCTGCTAATTTAGCCATTAAATTACCATCTTCTGTATCGAAGTATTTTAAAGCGTCTAATCGACTACCAAAATTTGTATTAACATTATTTCTTAATACAGATTGTAATTTTTTTAAAATTGTTCCAACTTTAGCTCTATTATTAAGACTTAACTCATCCGACATCTGTCTATATAATCCCATCGCTTCTTCATAGGATTTCATAACCTTGTTATACTCTGGATTTTTTTTGACAATTATATTTTTAACTGCATTTCTAATATCGCTTACAAGCCTACCAGAAACACCAACATTTATTCCTGTTGGATATAGGTTATCTATTGCTTTCTTTAAAGCATCCATACCAAAAGCATTATGGGAGTTAGATGTTTTTTTATACTCTTTTAATAAAGTTTGAATTTCTTTTAATTTTGTTTTTCCAGCTTTGTCTAAATTACTAATACCAAAATCTGAATAATCACTTAAAGCATTGTTAATCGCAGTCTCAACTTCATCAAATGGAATGAATGTTTTTTCTAGATTTAAAGCATCTTTTCCTTTTAGATATTCTTCTTGTATTGATTTTTTCTTATCTAATAAACTAGACTTAGCTTCATCCACAACATTTGTGATATCTTCTTTTCCTCTTAAATTATCTAGGAAACTTTTTTGTACTCTCTTATTAGTTCCTTGTCCTATTTCATAAGCAGTGCTTATAGCGTCTTTACCAGCACCAGTTGTTAAACCTAATGTATTAGAAGTGATGGCTTGACCTAATTTACCAGCACCTTTGATGGCATTACTAGAAGCTACTAAAGGATCTATGTTCTCTGCTACTCTTAAAGCTTTGGCAAGGGTAGATGTTTTTCCTGCTACTTTACCTGCTAATGCAGATCCACCTGTAAATAAAATAGAAACATCACCTAATAAACCAACAGGATCAGTAGCAAAAGTTTTTTTAATGTTTTCAATTCCACCATATCTTTCTTTAAAGAATTGACCAACTTGTCTTGCTAAATCTTCATTTCCCTGCTCACCTGGTACTAATAGATTAACAACACTAGATCCTAATGCTCCTATGTCTTTAGCAGTTTGAATAGGATTTAAAAAAGGAGTTATTATGTCTTTAACATATTGTTTAGCACTATCATCTAAGTTAGAGATTGCTTGAGAAAAAGCATTTTGATTAGGATCATATTCTTTTAAATAATCTTTACTTGCAAAATTTTTAATTTTCCCTGTTAAACTCTTATCTTTTTTTACTACCTTATTGGTGTTGTTGGAGTTTAGTTTTTTAAAATCACTTAATGAAGCCATTATTCTAACCCTAAATTATATGTATCGTTAATTAGTTCGATATTGTTTGCAATAAAGTCTTTTTCTTCTTGGCTAATATCAGATTTTGCTATTTCTAATAATTTATCGCCAGTCAACCCTGCATAGTCGCTAATATCAAAAATATTGTTTTGAATCTCTCTTTTATTATTTTGGTATTCTTCAGGGCTTAGTAATTTAGAACCTTCCCATGTTTTTAAAGTTCCTTTTTCTTTAAGGTGATTATACATTGAAACTTTTGTTTCAAGTCCATTAACAGTTTCTGTTCTTAACCTCTCAAGTCTTTTGATATTAATTTCTTCATCTAAATATTTGTTGAAACTAGCTTGTACTAAGTTTTCTCCTTCTCTTTGAGTAAACTGAGCTCCAAGTGTTGCTCTTAATGATTGATAGATAATAGATTTAATATCATCTTCTATACCAACAGAATCTGGGTTAAATATAACTCTTAATGCAAAAGGCATACCACCAGTAACTGGACCAGTTACATCTTGGTTTTTCATAATATCAATTACATCATCTATTTTACTAATATTGGTTAATTGTTGAGGATATTCTGTTAAATAAAATTCAGATAATTTTTCTGCAGATGCTTTATCAAATGCTATATCTGCAGCTGACAATACAACACCATCAGTCATGCCTTGTTTAACAGATTCGACTGCTTTAGCTAATTCACTAGCAAACTCTGGATCTTGTTTTTTTAATTTATCCCATTGTTTTTGTTGGTCTGTGTTTAGGTTTTGATAAAACTTGTAATTTTTAATATCAGCAGTGTCTTTACTTGATGCTGTTAATCCTTTTTCTGTTAATTCTAATTCTTTTAACTTTAAATTATTTAAAAAATCTTGTTGTTTTTTATCAGCTTCTAATTTATCAGCGTCTCCCATGTATTGCATACCTTGAGCCAACGCTTGACCAAAGGTCATTGGGGTTGCTGAATATCCACTAGCCTCTAATAACCCTCTCCCTAAAGCTTGACCACTTCCACTTGTTGCAAAATTTAATAAGTTTTTACCTAATTGATTAATAGGTACTTGAGGAGATGATGGTTGTTGAGAAGCATCATAAGTCATACCAGTACTTGGATAGGCTGGCTTTGCATATACATCTTTACTAGAGTTTTTTGCTCCTATTTGACCTTGCGCTAGTGGGTTAGTTTCTGAATAAGATATATTTCCACCATTAGGTAAAGCAGAGTAAGGTTGTTTTGGTGTTGTATAGACAGAATATGGGGTTGTTCTATTACTAGCACTCATTCTTGGATCATTATTATTTAAATAAGCGTAAGAACCTATTTTTCCAACATCAGGAAAAGTATAACTATTTCTCTTAGGAGTTAGTTCATTTGTTCTTTGTTGTGAATCTTGAAAGAATGTGAAATTTTTTGGAAGGTTGACAGGGTTTAGATTTTCATCGTAATACACATTGTCATTCATTAATCCGATAGCCATTAAAAGAATCCCCCTAATAATCCACCACCAATAGCTCCATATAATGGATTTAATCCATCAATTTTACCCGCAAGATTTGCACCTGATATAGCTCCACCCAATAAACCTGCTCCTGTATTTCTAAACACAGGTTGTGTCGATACTGTGGTTGATGGAACTGGAGCTCCTAATGATCCTAGATATTGATTCAATTTTAAATAAGGTTGTTGTTGTGAGTAGTCATAACGAGCAATAGCATCTTGAAGTTTAGCCATCTCTAATGACTCTTTTTCTTGACCTACTTGTTGTAGTCTAGCGATGTCATTAAAATCCATTTCTCCAAGTTGAGGCGCTACTTGAGTAGCTTGGAACATACGATCTCTCTCTTGATTGTATTGGTCTCCATAAACTGTATTAGCTAGTTCTCCTAAACTTCTTGATAAGACTTCTTGGTTAGCACCACTCCCTAATCTTCCTGCTTTGCTAAATTGTGATTGAACTTGCGATGTTACATCTCCTGCCATTTGATTAAATAAAGCTTGAGAGTAAGGATTAGAGGATGGATTTAAATAATCTCCACTTAAAACTTTGTTAATCTCTTGTTGAGAAGAACCTAGTAATGGGTTTCCTTGTAATGCTCTTGTAGTTGCTAATTGTAAAGCAGTCGATGTCTCTGGAGCAAAATCAACATAAGTATTATTGGGAAAGAAAGATGGTGCGTTTTGATTTTCATACAAATCTCTCGCAGAGTCTATGGCTTGTTGGTAATATGGCTTAATAAACTCTGATGGTTCACTTGATGATGTAGAAGTTACATTTTGTGGGTTTGATCCTTTTGACATGATTATATTTCCTTGTTAAGTAAGTATGCTTTAACTTTAAATCCTTTCAATTTTCTTACCCATCCCTTGCGACCTGCTACTTCGAGATGAGTACAATTTTCCTTTTTTGCAAACTTTTCGATTATTTCTTGTATTCTTTCTAACCAATTCTCTAGGTTAGAACCCCCTGCTAAAAAATACCTTAATACTTTAGATTGAGGGTATTGCGCTATTTCTGTAACAACAGCGCTTTCAACTTTATTATTGTTCCAACTAATAAAGAGTTGCATACGATCATTTATTAATCCTGATTTTATATCCTGGATAGAATATGTTTCATCAAGGGCTTTCTTTAGTAAGGGTGATGTTTGATCCCATATAAGATCTATATGCTCAATCGGAACTCTCCCTACTTCATTAACCAATGATGCAGTATGAAAATGATTGATCGGTGTTTGCTGAACTTGCATGAGTTAGTGTTGCACTTCCTTCCGTTCTTGCTGACACATACAAAGTATTCAATGCAGTTCTTCCATTATTAGTTGTAGGCATAAACAAAATAACAGAATTACCACTTATTCGTGCATCAGTTAAAGTTGATGTCGTAGAACTAGCAGTTAAAGTAATACTGCCTGTACTATTCAATTTACCATTGATCGTATTGTTCAATGATGTTGAAACTAATCTTAAATGTTGTCCTGTATCTGGTATTGATAAAGGAACTGTTGGAAATTGATTATCTGCCACCTTCTGGTCTCGCTTCTATATCAACACCACTTAGAGTATTGAAGTTACCACTCACATTAACTCTAATTCGATGATATCTTGAGGTAGATCGTAAAGGACAAGTACCAGTATCATTTGTTGAAACAGTATCTCCTGCGGTAGAGGTTTCTAATTGTGAAGCTCTAGAATAAGGAGTAACTGTCACAGTTGTACTTGAAGTACCATCTACAATAGGGCGACAATTAATTAAGGTTGATCTTTTTCCTTCTGCGCCTTCAAATTCAGTTGTATCTATTGTTGCTGATAAACTATTCGAAATAAATTTACCAAACTTATGTTCGCTATTAAAACCAGCAAGACCAACAATACCTTCACCATAGTAGTATGAGTCTAAGGATCTAGGTAAATTATCTAAATCACCTAATACATCAAGGCTCTCTAATGTAGTGAAGGCTTCTTGAGATGCACTAGCTATAAATTCTAAATCTTGTCCACTACCAGTTGACCATTTATCGACTGCGTAGTTATAAATTAATAATTTATTATTAGTAGTTCCTGTTGCTCCACTACCACGATATGACCAAACAACAATCGAGTTGTTAGGATCGATAGCGCTTGTAATACCATCTAGATTAGAAGATAAGTCATTAAAGAAATAATTATCTACTCTTGCATTTCCAATAGGGCTTAAATCTTGACCACCTGTTAGCTTGTAAAACCCATCTTGGGCAAGGAAGAAAATCATATTACCAAAAGAGGCAACTGATTTAGGAGCAAAAGCACCAATATTGTCAGCTATCTTATCGAATTGGAAAATTAATGGTACACCAACATAAGACATACGATAGATAGCCTTTTCCATAAAGACAATCCCTGATGACTCACCACCAACTATTTGTTGGATATTTCCATGACTACCGACAATGTCTTGGTAACCAGATTGAGTTGTTTGGCTAGGAGTCCATTGACTACTATTGTTAATGCCTGACCATTTAACTCTTTGGTTATAAGTTGTACCACTTTCTTCTGTATACCCAACAACAACAAAGTCTCTTACAACTGCGATGTATTTTGCTTTTAATGAGACTAAGTCACTAAAGGCACTATCGACACCTTCTTCAAACTTTTGAATATTATCTGCAAAGTTTGTTCCAATAATATTAGAACCAAATTGTGTAAAAGCCCAAAAGTCTCTAGCGTTCTCTGTTGTAGAGTTATTATAACCACCAACTTTACTTATATCTTGGAACACCAAAGAGGAGTCCATTTGATATAACTTAGTTGAGTCACCAGCGTAGTTAGTTGATCCACTAGCACTAAAACTAGTAAATAATCCAACAGCTTCACTTGTTAATCCAGTTCCACTTAAAGCTTGGAACCCTGCTAAACTTTTATAACCCCTTTTGAGAGGCACTACATTATCAACGACTAATGCGCCAGTATTTTGATAAGTAGGTAAATCTGCTTGTAAATCTCCAAATTCGATCATCTACACCACCTCTATTGCTGACATCTGTAATGTGGATGATGCAGTTGCTCCTCTCGATGATGATTCATTAGCATTTTTTAAAGCCTCTTTATATAAACCTGCCCATGTTTTCAATCTATCGTCTTGCATAATGAAGGGAGCAGATTCTGCTAAAGCTCCATAAAGATAAAGATCAGGGTAGTTAGTTAGAATTGTGTTTGTTGTATTTGAATCTGATAGAGAACTAATTGTTTTATAGTAATTTATTTGAAGTGTTTTTGCTGAATCTGGTGCAACCCCTAATAAAATATTAGTACCAACAATAGTAAAATAGGTTGGAGATCCTGCAGTTTGACTTGTGTTATACTTTTCGTAAAAATCTATATTCGAAATAAACTTTAAAATCTTAAAAGGATCGCTTTGATAAATAACTGTTGTTGCTTCTAAGAAACCACTAGGGAGAGCATAACTTTGAGTCGATGCTACTGTTGTTATTGAAGTATCAATATTAACCATTTCTCTAACTCGAAGTTCACGATTTAATCGAGACTCTGTTAAAGAAATGAAATCTCCTATGTAACTAGTTAGATCGCTTCTATTAAGGTAATTTGCAATCGTAGTTTTAAGATTTGCGTATGTGTTTATAGCCATTATAAATTGCCTGTATAAATTCTAAAATGTTTGTTATCTGGATCATTTAACCATCTAAAAAAAGCTTTTTTGTCTAGAACCTTACCACTTGTGGTCAAAATTCCTCTCTTAGCAAGTTGATGGACTATAATGTTAGGTAATCGAGCAACACGATAACCTTTTTCATTTTGTAATAATTTAGATTTATAAGCGCCTTCATTTCTAGCTAATTGATTGGCGTCTAATATTTCTTTTATTGTTGCTTCATCTTGGAAGTTTTCGATATGAAATTTATTTTCTCCTTCATCGACAATAAGATTTGTTTTGACCGATGATTGATCGTTAGCGTCATTAAGAGAAAATACTTTAGCCATGTTACTTAATTGCTTTTGCGATCATAGAATCAATAGTGTCTTTAATTGATAGACCTTGATTGCCAGATATTTTTAACATGGGATCATATTTACGATCACCCATAGATGTTTTCATAGATTGTTTTTTGCCTAAACCCTTAGATACCATAGGGCTTGATTTTCTTGCTCCATCAACAACCTTAAATAATTTTGATGAATGTTTTTTGTTACTAAAAATTTTCATTTTGTCCTCTCTAAATAAAAAAGGGGGTGCATAAAACACCCCCAATCCCTTTACTACAAATAATTATGCAGTTAGGTTAAATATTCCATAGTTAGCTGTTGGAGCTTTTGCGACCAAAGTCCATTCTGCTAAAAGTAGTTTTTTGTCAGAGTCACCTGTCTTTGCCAAATCAGTTGTCTGGAAAGGTCTTAGGAAATCGACTGACCACATATCCATTTGAAGGATATCTACTCTATTAGCGTTTTGGAAACGATCAGGTACAAAGCTGACTTCTCCGAAATCAGATACATAAATATCTGTTGTTCCGATTGAAACTTTATCAGAGGCATCTTTATACTTTGTTGCAACTCCAGCAAACGCACTGGCTAACTGCTTGTGAGAAGCGGTCATTAATACAGTGTCAGGTTCCCCGCCTAGTTCAAAAGCTTTTAAAAGACCAGCTTTTAATAGAGCTTCTGTGTAGGTTCTATTTGTACCACCAGCGATTGCAGTTGCACCTGTACCCGCAGGGGTTGCAGAAGGCGAACCATTAGTTGATAGGTTAGATGCTCCACTTGTACCATACCATGTGCCTACAGATGCAGACTTTCTAGCTGTGGATGAGTTACCTGCAACTTTAGCTTGTTCAACACCTATCATAGCGTTTTCCATATCACGCTTGATCTCTTTACCCATTTTAGCTAATTGATAAGCCATTTGAGTTCCCATACCAGCGTTAGTAACTGCATCATCTGTTCCAGAGATGGTTACTGCTTTAGCAGAGATTTGAGTATAGTTAGTAAGTCTAGTTGTTGCTGATCTGCTATCTCCATCGTAGTCATCGCCCTCGACTTGAGCATTAACTGCGACTGCAGCAAGTGAATCGGTCTGCCACTCATGGAGAGTATTTGCTGCCTGACCCTTTGAAGCATTGGACATAAACGGGGTTTCCGTAGGAGAGATATTATAGATTACATCAGCTAAATCTTCTCTTATGGAATTGACACCATCGTATGAATCGTAAGTATTGGTTGGCTGTGCCATTATTTATTCCTTTCTTTGTTTATTAACGAGAATACATCTCTTTTAAAACTGATACTGCGTCTTGCACTTTACCAGTCTTTCTAAGAGTTGCTTTAGATGAGTTCAATCTTCTAACATTATCATTATCGTCTTGAGCATTAGAGCTTGAGGAACTAACCACCTTCGAGACTTTAGTTACTTTTTTATTATTGAGATTAGCTTTTTTTAATTTTTCATATCTCATAGCATTATGTAACATAACTACTGCTCGATGATCCACTAACATAGAAATTTCTTGGTCACTATAACCAATCGATTTTGCATAGTTAGTTAGTTCTTTAATAAGCGCTGGCCCTTTTTCTTTATCGGCATAAATAGGTAGTCTATCAGCAAGTAACTTTCTCTCATTTTCTAAATAAGTAGAATACATCTTTTCGCTTTCTTGTTGTCTCTCTAAGCGAATTTTCTCTTGCTCTTGTTGACTAGCTAACAACAACTCTTTTTGACGATCTTGTTCTGCTTTTACTTTTAAGTAACGAGCTGGATCTGTTTCTAAGAGATTGTCCATATCGATAGAGCTTTGGTTTGCCTTAATATGCTCTTGCAATATTTGAAGTTGTTTGTCGTATTGATCTCGTCTGATTTTAGCCTCCTCGTTCAACCGAGTAAGTTCTGCGTTTTTTTCTTCTACGCTTTTTCTATCTTGAGATAGTTTTTCAGTTTTACGAGTATAATCACTTTGTCGAGAATATCCCTTTTTGAGTTCGTCAAGTGTGACTTCAGTCTCCTCACCATTAATGGTGATTTTATAAAGTTCTTGATTAGTATCTAAAGGTGTTTCATCGTCAATTTGATTGATAAGATCATCATCATCAAAAGTTTCTTCGGTGTTCTCTTGGGAATCGCTTACCTCTTTCTTTGATTCTTCACTTGCTGTTTCCTGAGTCTTTGAGGCGTCTAAGTTTAATAAGTTCTTCAGGGCTTCAGCTGCCTCTCCTTGTGTATTTAGAGGCTTGGGCGTTGGTGCAATAGATTCACTTTGAGTTTCTATTGCAGAGTCCATTACTGGTTGTTCTGCCATTTTTTACTCCTGTTTTTTTATAATTTTACCAGTCTCCATGATTGACTGAATTTGCATCACAACAATTTCTAACATCCTTCTCATGCGAAAAATGTTTTCTCTTTGTTCTGAATTTTCTAAATTGGAGTTTAACCATTCGTTAGTTAAATCTCCTCTAATCTTGTTTATCGCCTCTAAAAATAGAGGGTGTTCTAAAATTTCTTTTGCTTGTTGGCTTCTTTTTTGCTCGTTATCTGCCACTTGTATATCCCATACCTGTATATGCGTTTGAATTTATTTGTTTTTTAGGTGATACAAAATTTTGTGTTTTTGCTGTGTACATTTTGTTGGAATTATTATTGGAATTGTTGTTGTTATTATTTCCATAAGAAACTATTTGTGTTGCGCCATAGTTAGATTGGAATGGATTAACATTTACATTAGCATTATTGTCTTGATAGACTTGGCTACCAATATAATCTGCTTTATCTCCTCTCTTTGTAGCATCAGCCATCGCTTGAGCTTGTTCTTGAGATTTACCTAAAACATTTTGAGCAAAATTCATCATATTGTTTTTAGCTAATTGATCTTCAAACTTTTTGTTTGCATCTGCTAAGAAATAATTACCACCTTTAGCAAAATAATAACCATCGTCTCTTTTTTCGATAATACCGGCATTTTCTAATTTCTTTTTATCAAGATAAATTCCTAATTGAGCTAAAGGAGAAAATCTTTTAAATAAACCACTTATTCCATCACCATAAAAATCTAATTTACCAGAACCATAATAAGATTGGACATCTTCTGCGTTACTTCCACCTAATCCTAAATTCATAAAAGCATTTTGCTCTGGGCTATAAACACTACCTACTCCTTGATAACCTTCTTCCATTGGTTGATCTTGATCGCTATCTTTTTGTGGTAAAACACACGCTTGAAGAACTGGATCATAGACTCGACCTTCACCAGGATATAATTCTTCACAATTAGGAGTAGAGGTATCTTGTGAATTATCAGGTTGAGAAGATGGTGGTACATAAGGTGTACTACTTACAACATAAGGATTTGTAGATGGACTTGGGTAAGGTTGAGAAAACCCACCATTATTTAAATATCCATCAATAATAGATTGCGCTTGTGTACTTTGAAAAAAAGGTGAAGTAAATGCCATTAGTTTATTCCTTGTTGTATGATCTTAGAAGCTAGTTTTTCTTTTTCTAAATTTTTAGAATTACTTTCTTTAACGACTTGTGTAGCTAGTTTTTGTTGATCGAGATTAATTTTTTCTAATTTGTATTGCTCATCAGCTTGTTGTTTTCTTGCTTTGAGTTGCATATCAGCTTGATCTCTAGCTCTTAGTCTTTGTTGTTCTGCCATCGCTAATTGAACAGAAGGATCTGGTTGTTGAGGTTTAGGTGGTGGGGGTGGTGTAATAGAAGGATTGTTAAAGAATTGACTAGCATCTTTGTAACCAGCATTCTCTAAGTATTTCTCTAAGGTGTTATAAATCTTTTGAGGATCTACAATACCCATTCCACCAGCGCCAATAAGTTTTTCTTGAACTGCTAAAACACGACCTAATACTTCTAGTCGTTGATCTTGAGAGCCTGTTCCTAAACCAACTTGTACTGTTGCATTGTATCGATCAACCCATTCTCTAGGGTTCATCGGAACAAATTTATTTCTTAACTTAATAATTCTTTCTTTATCTTGGTATTTACAAACAAGAGTTAGAATACCTTGAAACATTCTCTTAATGCCTTCACTAAAGTTTCTTGCATAGAGTTCAATTCTTTGTGTCGATGCGTTCATCATCACATTTGCACTTGTTGCAGTTGTGTGAGATTTGTTAATCACATCACTATCTAATCCCATTTGAACTTTAGAGACTCCACTTCGACCTTCACGAATTTGATCGACCTTCTCAATCATCGCTAATCCCTCTTGCATAAAGTTGGGGGATTGTAGAGGAGTTACTGCATTAGGTGATTTAACTCGTACAATACCCCCAGCTCTCGAGGTAAGGAGATCGTCTATATTAGCTTGTCCATCAACAACAATCGTTCTTGCGTTGTTTTGTAGATAGGCATTGTTTAAAGTTTGTCTTAATAAAGCAGTTTTAATTTCTTGAACATCGCCTACTAAGTCATACATAGATAAGCCATAAAACTTATGAGGCATAGGAATAGCAGTAACGGAAGCAAAAGGAATTTGCTCGATAGGTTCATTCTCTAATATGTGGTAGGTATTAGGGCCAGAGCCACCTACTACAATGTGTCTTAACTCAGCAATTCCATCATTGTCATAATCGCAACGCATATAACAATCCACGATGCTGACTCTAGTAAGTAAGGGATCAATGTTTTGATAGTCTTGAGGCATTGTCTCATCATCGTAAGACCTTCTCGTAACTGCTTCTGTGTTATAAATTTCTTCATCAGCGACTGGTAATTCATTAACAAGCTTTTTATCAAAGCCCATACTAATGAGTTCGCTTCTTGTTTTAAAAACTCTTTGACCAATGAAATTACAATCTTCTAAAGAGGTAGCTGATTTACTAACTAAAACACTCTCTGGGGGTACACTCTCAATAATAACTCGACCAATGTCTTTTACTTTTTTAACAGTAACATTGTATTTTTTGTCTAAGAAAGTTTCGCTACCAATATCAATGTCATCATTAGTGTCCACTTCGATGACTTTAACTTCAGGATCAGCTAATAATGATTGATATTCAACTTCAGTTAAATTTTCGTAAGATTCTTCTCTTTGTTCTTTATCTTTCTTCCAATAGTATTTTACAAAACCATTTTTAGAAATTAAAGCATCTTTGAATAGAGTATGAAGGATAGAATAACCATTGTTATCTTTCATAAAGATATGGTTGATGTAATCGGAGGCTTGATCAGCGTATTCTACATCTTCTGGCCCCTGTGGTTCAAATCGAACTATGCTCTCTCCTTGTGTGAAGATGCGCATCATCGAAGGAAGAATACTCTCTACAACTTCTAAAACATCTTGAGATCGAACTTGTGATTGACCTTCGACTTCATTTCCTAATGGTTCTCCTAAATAGAATTTTAAAGCGTTTTTTCTTTGTTGAGAAATTTTACCACCATAAAATCCTAGAGAGTTTTTAACCTCTTGGGAGATCAAAGCTTTTAATTTTTCTTTTGTTAATTTCATACTATACCTAATCGTGGGTAACTAATTTTTGATGACCAATTTTTTGTTTCTTGTAAACCTGTACATAAATATCTAAAGGAGTCAGCACTATGAGAAGTCCAATCGTGTAATGGTCTATTCTTAGTTTCTCCTTTATCGTTGATAGCCCAACGATATTGTCTTAATGCGTCTAATCCTTCTTTTGTTTTTTCATAATCAAACCAACATCGACCTAATGTCATACGCACTGCGTTAATTCCATCTTCCACACTCATTTTAGGAACAATACTAGTCACAAGTCCTAGTGATTGAGCTATTTCGAGTCGAGATTTACCAGTGCCTATCTCTCGTACATTCGCATCGTGAGGTAGGTAATGGGTGTCATAGACATAACCCTTGTTATCGAGAGCATGGGCATAATACTCTAAACTTTCTCCACTATCCTCTAGGTAGTCTATAAGGTGAATGGCAGATCCTTTTTGTTGACAAAACCAAATAGCAGTTTTATCTCGCATCCCTAGATCCCAATAAGTATCTACTTTGAGAGTAGAGTCGTAAGGAACTTTTGTAACACGACCTTCTTGATCGCATTTAGCTAAAGATTGAGCATAAATTGATCCAATCGCAGAACTTTCGAAACTACATTCGTACTCAGCCTCATATATCTCTGGAGGCATAAGTTTTTTTGCTTCGTCTAGTTCTTCTTGTTCAACAACCTTTGTTTCACTAGCTTTAAAACTTTTTGCGAACCATTGTTCATCTTGGAGTCCATGATTATATAAATCAAAGAACGAATTATGACCAGCTGGTGTTCCAATGGCTATCATAAAGCCTTTACGATCACTTAATGCAGGTCTAATAATCTCTGTCCACAACTTAGGTGGCATTTGGCTCACTTCATCGAGGATCACACCATCCATATACAATCCTCTAAGGGTATCTATGCGTTCACAACCCAATAATTGTATTCTACCCCCATTGGGTAGATCGGCTCGTAATTCGGTTTCGTGGTACTCCATCTTAGGAAGGACACCGGTGTAGTGTTTAAGGTAATCCCACGCTATTCTTTTTGCCATTGAGTAGGTTGGCGCTATATAATAATAACGAGGTCTAGGTAAAGTACATTGAAGGCACTTCTTGATTAACTCATTGACAGTTAAGACTGTCTTGCCAAATCTTCGATGACAAACAAGAACATTAAATCTTTTTAAATTCTTGTGTATCTCTTGTTGTAATGGTCTAGGCTTGTAGGGAATAGTTATTTTCATCCATTATCTTTCTTATCCCCCTTGTAAATATCTTGTATTCTAGCAACATCACTATCTTTGACCAATCCATGACCACTATGTTGTTTAACTGGTGTTCTATCATTGAGTTCTTTGACCATTAAGGCAAAGACATCAATCTTAGATTTAGATTTTTTTGTTTTTTTCATTTGAATAATGGTCTCCACAAAGAAAGTAATACTCTCTAAACGATCCTTTTGGTTGAATTGCGAAAGTTCCCCATTCATCACAATACAAACAAATCTTTTTTTGCATTTGTTCTTTTCTATCCCAATTCAATATGGTCAATTCGCTATGTAATTTACCTTTTGGGATATCTTTTTTGTTCAAAGTAAATTCAATCATGCTATAAATCAGATATGCTGATGTAGTTCAGTGGTAGAACGCTATCTTGGTAAGATAGAGGTCGGATGTTCGATTCATCTCATCAGCACCAAACGGCTTTAGGGATTTTGATTTGTGTTGAAATCACATCCCAATAATAATCACCGACATCGGTGGGGGTGCTTAAAATCTAAAAATTCGAAATTTTGCACAAAAATCTTGAAAAATGGAGCTTTTTTAGAGCTACACTATAATTAGTAGTGAGATAAGCTATATTTATCAACACTTTTAGAGTTTAGTGTGTACTTTGTGTGTATTTTTGTAGGCTATTTCGAACAAAATACGAACAAAAGTAATAAAATATTACTTAAAAATCTTGTTTACGAGGACTTCGATGCCACTTATGAGCTTTCGAATAATAAAGCTAATTACTTCAACACTTTTCTTCACACACCACCCAATCATACTCCATACTTTTGCTATCAATTTCATCAATTTGAACCACCAAACACCTAAAATATTCATCTATATCTCCCTATATTTTCTTACTTACTTATCCCATTTAATAGAGAAGGATTGATCCTTTATGTTCCCTATTTCCATTTGAGTCTTGTCACCATACCTTTTCGCTGCGAGTTTCGAGGCCAGCCATTGTTTATGCTTGATGTAAGTGTCAATAGCCTTCACATTAGCCATGTCCATCTTAGTTGATTGAGACTTCTCGACTGTGTCTTTAGCTACATCTTCTAACTCACCTAATGACCATTCAATGCCATCCTCTTTAGCTAGACTATATTGCTCTCTTAACTCTGGCTTCTTGTTAAGCCATTGTCTCCATGTTTCCCATGCGATACCTACTTCTTCGAGGACATTACGAATGGATCTACCTCTCGCCAGTCCTTCTAGTACCTTATTAGCTAATTCTTTTGTGTAAATACTTGGTTTAGTCATCTCTAATGTAATGTTGTGTTGTTATATCCATTTCCTAAGTCTTGGAAACTCTTATGGTCTTTAAATGTTGATATGAAGTCTTTAGCTTGTTCATTACTATCGAAGTCACTAAATCTTATTAAAACTATTGGATTACCATCATCATTAGCTAGGAATATAGTCGTTGTTAGATTTGAGTCGTCTAATCCTAGCGTAGAGTCCATAATATATTCTCTCGGTAGAAGATTTTTTTTTGTTTTTGATTTTTTCATGTAATTTCAATATGTAATTAGGATTCAACTTCACATATTCGCAAATATTTTTAAAATACTCCGATCCTATCCATTCTTTAGCTTCTTTAATGATTTTTTTATCATCAACATCAAAGTTTGGATGTGTAAGACCTACACTATCACATAAACCTCTAATTAAGATGTGGATCCAGAGTTTCTCCTCTGGTTTCATAATGATGTTTTCCAGACCGACTTCTCGATCCTATTAACTTTTATATATTATCTATACGCTTGAAAAAATGGGCTTAAATAGGCTTATTGCAACCTTAGATTACAATTTCCAAAAATCGATGAGTAAGTCTAAGCCCTCACGATATTTATCCATTCTACGGTGAGTTGCAGGCTTATTATCCACTATTACATCCCATAGTATCGATTGTAATTGTTTAGTGTGTTTAAGAGCATCATTGAACTCTTGTTCATGGTCTATTTTAAAAATGTTGAAAAACTCTGTACCATTGGGAATACCAGCTAAATAATCAAAGTTCATCGTACATGATTTATTTTTCCCACTAACGATAGCTAAATATTCTAATTTTTGACCTGCAGCGAACCTTGTAGCGTTCTTTTTAGCATCAAATGGATCTAATTGTGATCGATGATAGTAGTTCTCATGTATTGAATTGATTTTTTTATAAATATATCGATTACCTTGAACCATCTCTGCCATATCAGGTAATCTAAATATCTTTCCATCAATGTTAACTAGTGTTTGACCACCTAAGTCTCTTACCTCGTTAGATTGAGGCGATTTTGAGTGTGGTTTTTGAGGTTTCTTCTTTTTCTTTTTTGCCATTAATATCCTTTTCATCAATTAATTTACCATTATTGTCGTAAATCCATTTAACTACTCCAAAACTCTCTCTCGTTTCAAAAAAATGATGATTACCTTCACTTCGTAAGTAAACACCTTTGATGTTATGTTTAGCCATAAATTGTTTTTGATTGAAAACTATTTCATCATTCCACCTAGCTTGGTTTAGCCAGGTGACAAAGTGAGGTACAAATTGTGGATCATCTGTGTTGTAACAAAGTTGGTTAAAAGTGTATATTAATGTTTCTTGGGCAACATCATCTTTGATCTTGCACCACTTCTCAAAAGCTTTTTGTTTTGATCCTTTTCGAACTAAAAGTTTCGACCATATATTATTAAATATATCTTCATTATTATATTTAGATTTATCTTTATCTTTATATGGTTTGTCGTCCGTTTGTTGTAACAAAAGCGTATCAAATTTATTTTTATTTCTTGCTCTACTTCTAGCCTTAGAGAGTTCTTTACTCTTTATAAATTCACTATGTTGCCTATCGTTAAAGAAACGACCATCAATTTTCTTGAATTTAGTGTTAATTACATAGATTAAATCAGCCCGTAAATGCTCTGATTTTTGAATATCAGGTTCAAAAGGTAAAACCAATCGACATAAATCTTCAAGGCTATCTGGTAAGCCTTGTCCATTATAGGATTGGGAAAAAGAGAGTAGGTCTATGTAAATACCTCTTTGTTGACAAGTCAAACTCCTAGTTCCACTAATCCAATCTGCTACGAAAAAGTGCATAGCAACCATTTTTGGATCTTCATTACTCATTAAGCCACCCTTCTATCTTTAAGATTTTTATATCTCGCGCTGACGCTGGGATAAAATCTATGAATTTTTTTCTTTTTAAGTCTTTTAAATAGCGTTGCAAATTGCTCGAACTTTTGATGCCTAGACCATGCTGTATCTCTAAATAACTTGGTGAGAATTGGTGAGTTTTTTG
>Ga0208644_1001813_pt1 | contig 17510 bp, 29 predicted proteins | sample VirMetDEL_Nov_18_FD_184517 | JGI IMG/M metagenome (GOLD analysis project Ga0208644, IMG submission 184517) | Aqueous microbial communities from the Delaware River and Bay under freshwater to marine salinity gradient to study organic matter... | ecosystem: Environmental > Aquatic > Marine >... | reverse complement strand
TCTAAAAAACTTAAATCAATTGAGATTAAGTAATTAGATACTAGAGAGTGGCGGCTTTAATAGTCGCCACTTTATAAATAACAATGCTATATACACACAAACACACAAAGGAGGTATATTATGGCAAATACAACAAAAAACGCTTTTGAAATCAGAAGCGATCTATTAGGTCTAGCTAAACAATTGGCAGACTTCAACTTTCAAGCTAAAGTAAAAGAGTTTGAATATTCAATCAAAAAAGACGGTGAACAAGTAGTACAAGAGTTTAAAGCTCCTACTATGTCAGCAGAAGACATCATTGAAACAGCAAAAAAATTCAATGAGTTTGTAACGTCTGGTGATGTAATGAAAGACTACCAAGGTTTTGGTCAAAAACTTTATGAAGAAGGTTTAAAAAATAGTAAACCTTTTGCTGAAGCATACCAAAATACAGTAAAGGCTTTCTTTCCTCATCTAAATGGCCAAGTTAAGTAATATGTGGCCATACAATTATTGTGAGTGGAAAACAATCACTTACGGTATTAAGAAAGTTAAAAACAATAGTATATTACTATTAAGTGCTGTACCTAGTATAGTCTTAATCGGATTACTTTTATTTTTAATCTAATTACTATTGACAAAGTACCCTAATTGTGGTATAATGTAATTAGTGATGTGGCGAAAAGAGACGCACTCTGTTGAGGGCTGGGAGACTGGCATTATAGGTATCAAATCCTATCATCACTACCACAAGGCGGGTACCTTGTTATTGGGGAGGCAAGGCTCCCCACCCGCTGAAAAAATATAATTATGAAAGTACAATTGATTGATAAAATGGGAAGTGATCTATCGGTAGTTAACGCTGCCAGAGTTTCATTTTCAAAAGTAAAAGATAAGTTTGAAGAAAAAGACGAAAAGTTAATTAAGTATTTAGCTGAACACAATCACTGGTCACCATTCGGTCACGCCAGTTTACAATTTAGAATAGAAGCACCCGTATTTGTTGCAAGACAACTTGTAAAACATCAAGTTGGTTTAGTTTGGAACGAAGTAAGTAGAAGATATGTAGATGAAGAACCAAAATTCTATATACCTTTTATGTGGCGTAAGAAAGCAGAAAACAAAAAACAAGGTTCAAGTAATGAGGAAGTACCTTATGACATAGTGGACTATATAAAAAAATCAAAAAAATTATATAATGATATGTTAGAAAAAGATATTGCGCCAGAGATGGCAAGAATGGTATTACCTCAAAATATGATGACAGAATGGATATGGTCTGGAACATTATATGCTTTTGCGAGAACTTGTAATTTAAGAAATAAACCAGATGCACAGGTTGAAACACAAATGGTAACACATCAAATACATAAGTGTTGCCAAGAACATTTCCCAATTAGTTGGAGGTATTTAAGTGAATAGTAAAGAGTTTAGTTTAGTAATAGAGAAAATAGTAAAAGAAAAGAGATTATCATATATGGACGCTCTTATATGGTATTGTGAACAAAATAGTTTAGACACAGGTACAGTAGGTCCCTTAATTAGTAAATCATTAAAAGAAAAGATAGAAGTAGAGGCTACAGATTTAAGAATGTTAAATAGTCCACCAGCGGGTAAGTTACCTTTATAAATGTATGTATGGAGGGTTTGATGTATATAAAGTTTATTTGGGTGTTAAATTACACTTTACATCAAAAACTTATGACTATATAAAGTATGGAGGAAAAGTTAATGCAACACTTGATACTTTTACAAAGAGAAAGGATAGATACTTTTTTCATAAGTTAAGTACGAAATATGGACAAAATGATATACTTGATTTCTTTGTTTCAAACTTTCTATCGGACAGTAAAAAATGGGTTGGAAATCTTTTACAAAACGATGGTAAAGATGTTTACTTGGATTATAAAAAACGTAAGGAAGCATTTACCTACCATTTTAGAAGTGACTGCGTTTGCATTGTTGATGATTTTAGTATCCGTAATGTTTCTTTTAATGATGGTTTTCAATCTGGTGATGGCCAGCATCCAAGATTTTTACGATTGCTTCTTCAGAAAAAAATATCCTATCAGACCGCAGTTGTATTTGAGCACTTCTTGTCGTATGTGCAAAATTTTAATAAAGAAATTAAAGAAAAGATTATTTGGCCTGAAATCGCTAATAAAATTGAAAGATTAAAACCATTTATTCGATTTAACGAAACAGAATGTAAAATGATATTAAAAGAAATATTTGTAAAAAAGGATAACAATGACAAGTAGAGTATTTTGTATAGGTAATGGTGAAAGTAGAAAGTCTTTTGATTTAATCAAATTAAAGTCATATGGAAAGATATATGGTTGTAATGCTTTGTATAGAGATTTTACGCCAGATGTTTTGATTGCAGTAGATCACGGTATAATGCACGAGATATATCAATCAGGTTATTGTCAAAACAATGAAACTTGGTTGAGAAATTGGGTTCCAGTACCAGGTATGATGTATGAACAAATGAAGTATGGTGGTGTTCAAGGTGAAGATTTAGAAAAATTAAAAAAAGAAAATTTTGCTATCAATGAAAATAAAAAAGATGATAGACAGATGTTTGTTATACACGGATCAAATCTTGCTGGTAAAGTAAATATCTTAAAAAAGAATAAAGAGTTAACACAAAAAGAAGTTAATCATACAAACTTAAATATTACTTGGGTAACAGACAATGATAAGGCGCACACATTAGAGGATTTAGTACCAGGCGAAAGAGATAGAGGTTACGCCGCTGGCGCAACATCAGGTCGTGTAGCTCTTATACAAAACAAAGATGTAAAAGAAGTCTATTTGATAGGACACGATTTAGAAAGTAATACACATCAAATTAACAATATGTACAAAGGTACAAAGTATTACGGACTACCAGAGAACAATCCGATACCATCTGTCAATTGGAGGACACAATGGAAAACACTATTTTGTGAATATCCACACGTTCAATTTTATAAGGTAAATCCAGAGGGCAATAGTGGTAAAGATAACATTAGTAAACCAGTAGATGATTGGGTAGATGTAAGAAATTTAAAATATATAAACTTTCAAACTACACTTGACAAAATTGGAATAAAGTGATATATTAGAAGATAGTATAATTATGAAAAGATTAATAGTTGATAAACTAATAAGAATTATTGATTGGAAGATTGATCTTCTATTGATAGTAAGGAAACGACTTTTAGGCGATAAGGTCCATTATCTGATAGAGAGTGGATTAAAGGTTATAGAGAATGGAAAAGTCGTATAAATAATAATTGATACCGATTAAACAGGTAACACAAATACAACGAATACGAAAATACAAAGGAGATAAAATATGGATTTCGAAACGTTAAAAAAGTCGTCAAGTAACTTTGACAAACTTACAAAAGCCATCGAGGCAAATCTCGGTTCAGAGAACAAAGAACAAAACAAATCAAAATACCAAGATGACAGATTCTGGAAACCAGAATTAGATAAAACTGGTAATGGTTATGCCGTTATTAGATTTTTACCAGCAGTAGAAGGCGAAGACTTACCTTGGCAACGAGTATGGTCACACGCATTCCAAGACAAAGGTGGTTGGTATATTGAAAACTCTTTAACGACATTAGGACAAAAAGACCCTGTGTCAGAAGAAAATACAAGATTATGGAATACAGGATTAGATAGTGATAAAGAGATAGCAAGAAAAAGAAAAAGAAAACTATCTTACTATTCAAATATATTAATAGTATCAGATCCAAAGCATCCAGAGAATGAAGGTAAAATATTTTTATTCAAATTTGGTAAAAAGATATTTGATAAAATTACAGAAGCTATGCAACCTGCATTTGAAGATGAGAAACCAGTTAACCCATTTGATTTTTGGAAAGGTGCAAACTTTAAACTAAAAATTAGAAAAGTTGATGGTTATTGGAATTATGATAAATCTGAATTTGAGCCAGTAACGCAAGTTGCTGAAAGTGATGAAAGAATCAAAGAGATTTGGAAATCACAACACGCTCTAAAGCCTTTCCTAGACCCTAGTAATTTTAAATCTTATGACGAACTCAAAGAGAAACTGAATAGGACGATTACGGGTATAAGAAGCGCAGGAACTGTTGACAATACGGACCTCCCGCCTCAAAACAATGGTACTGTGAAAAGTAGTGAAGTCGCTCCATCTGCTAGTGATGATGACGATACAATGTCATATTTTAGTAAATTGGCAGAAGAGGAGTAAAATTCTCTCCACTTAATTACTTTAAAAGGCGCTTCGAAAGAGGCGCCTTTTTGTTATAAATATATAATATGCCCACATCAATATTAGACCCATTAGTAGATAAACAAGGTGGTATTCAAAAGAGTGCTGATTGGTACAGAAATACTGTATCATCTTTGGGTGATAGAATTACAGCTAGAAAATTAATGTCTTCAGGTAAGTTAATTGGTAGACCAAGCCCTGGAAGATTAAATATGTTTTTTTACGATCCAAAGTATAAAAAGAAATTACCATATTATGATACGTTTCCATTAGTATTACCATTGGAAACAATACCAGGTGGTTTTATGGGTATGAATTTTCATTATCTACCACCAATACAGAGATTTAGATTATTACAAAATTTACAAAGATTTGCTGATGGTGGAGTAAAATCTACAACAAAGATTAATGCAAACTACGATGGTATAAAGACAGTAAGTAATGCTAAAAAGACAGTAAAAAAATATTTGTATGCACACGTTAGATCAAGTTTTTTAAGAATAGATTTTGATGAAGCAGCATTAGCTGTATATCTACCAGTACAACAATTTAAAAAAGGAAGACCTTATTAATGAAAACAATATTAGATTTCATATACTCTATTTGTGAAAGTGTAGGAAGTAAATTACACGTTTGGGCATGGAATAAAAGATGGACCAATAGAGAAATAGGTACAGGATATAGAGGTAAAAAATGAAAAATTGGTTTAATAAAATCATTGACAAACTATTTGGTAAAAGATGTCAATGTGGTAAAAAGGTAAAATAGATGGCAATTTTAAGAGGCGGAAGACGTATAGGTCCATTTGATATAAGAGTTGGTATACCTAGAGATAGAAGTTTAGAAAACGTTGAAGCTGATATTAGATTAAGACAAAAACAAGGTGGTAGTAGAGAAACTACTTTAGGAAGATTTATGGCAAATATCGCTCAAGGCGAAGGATTTGCTAGACCAACAAGGTATCTTGTTAGAATATTTTTACCAAATAAATTAAAAATTGATGCTTCTGGTACAGCAACTGATACAGGTGATGTACCAGGATCTGTAAATACAGGTATCAATGCAATGGGTGGACAAGATATTGCAAGAAACGTAGGAATGATGTGTAATAGTATTACAATGCCACCTCGAACAGTTGCAACTGAACCACATCAAATATATGGACCAAAAACAGAAATGCCTTACGCATATACTTTTGGAGATGCGATTGAGGCAACTTTTTATGGCGATAAGTTTTTAAGACAAAGAGCATTCTTTGAAACTTGGCAGAAACTCATATTTAATATTAATACTCATAATTTAAATTACTATGATGAATATACATCGCAAGTTGATATATTACAATTAGGACAGTATTCTGCTGAGCAAGATAGAGATAGAATTGTTTATGGAGTTAGATTATATGAAGTCTATCCTAAAACAATAGGTTCTATTGAATATTCATATGGTGATGAGGGTATTGTCGAAGTACCTGTTTCATTACAATATAAGTATTGGAGAAACTTGACATTAGACCAAATAGGGAATGCAACTACTGGTTCATCTTTTGGTAAAATACCAGAGATTAAAGCGTCAAGTGAATTTGGAATATTCGGTGGTATATTGAATAAGTTGCCGCCTGAATTGAAACGTGTAGGTAGAGATGTTGCTGGTCAGATCAGAAGAAATCTACCTATTGGAAGAACAACGGGCGGAAGAGTATTTCCACCATTTTTATAATTATAAATTAAGGAGTATATATTATGTCATTACCGACACTCAATACGGCATCATACGAACTATTGTTGCCATCCTCTGACGTAAAAGTAAAGTATAGACCATTTCTTGTAAAAGAAGAAAAGGTATTATTACAAGCACTTGAATCGCAAGAGGTAAAACAAGTTGTACAAGCATTAAAAGATATTGTCGCTGCTTGTACTTATGGACAAATTAATGTAAATGAACTTCCTACTTTTGATTTAGAATATATCTTTTTACAGATTAGATCAAAGTCAGTAGGTGAGATCGCTAAAATTAATGTGTTATGTCCTGACGACAATAAAACTTATGTACCTATGGATATTGATGTATCTAAAATAGAGGTACAAGTAGATGATAGTCACACAAATAAAATTGTTTTAGATAAAGATAAAAATATTGGAATAATTATGAAGTATCCTACACTTGATAGTGTTGATGTTTCTGTTAATCCAAATGAACTAAAAACAAGTGAATTATTTAATACGATACGTAATTGTATCTATCAAGTATTTGAAGGTGATAAAGTATTTAATGCTGTTGATTATACAACTGAAGATATGAATAACTTTTTAGATGGTTTAACTTCACAAAACTTTAAAGATATACAAAACTTCTTTAATACAATACCAGCGTTAATACACGAGGTAGAAGTAGAAAACCCTAATACAAAGGTGAAAAGTAAAGTAACACTGAAAGGGCTCCAAACTTTTTTCGTATAGGCCTCTCACACGATAATTTAGAAAACTATTATCAAGTTAACTTTGCATTACTTCAACATCATAAATATTCATTGACAGAACTTGAAAATATGGTACCGTGGGAGAGGGAAGTATATATTAACCTCTTAATAACATATATTAAGGAAGAGAACGAAAAAAGAAGGCGAGAGGCACAACGATAATGGAAGAATCGATTAAAAAGAAAGTCGAAATAGAATTAGAAGTTGATACTATTACAAAAGAACCTAATAATTATCAATGGCTAATAGATTTGGCTAAAGCAATAGACGCTTGGAGGATATTTCCACGAGTGTTTATTTCAACATACATTTACTTATTATATAAAGTTACAATTTGGTTTATGAGTTTACCAGATCCAAACAATGCACAAGCTGGTTTAGTATCAGTTGTCGTAGGCGCAGGTGCTGCGTGGTTTGGTTTATATGCTGGTACAGGACCAAAGATGCAGAAAGACGATAAAAAATAAAAATGGCAAACGCAGGAGCATTAGCAACAGTAGAATCCATGCAAAACGTGGTTGGCGCACCTGTGGTTGCATTAGCACAAAATCAAAAATTAGATTACATTGAAAACGTAGATCAAACAAGATACTTACAAGGTATATTGGGTGGTATTATGAAAATGTACTCTGTGTTATTAGATATTAAAGAAGCACAAAATGTACAAACAATTGAAGTACAAGAAGCAAATGAAATTAAAAAAGATGAAACAAGAGCAATAGAAGATACTGCAGGTGAACGTAATTTAGAAGGTGGTGATAAACCTATAATGGAAAAGTTAGGTAATATTACAGCAATGTTGGGTAAAAGAATAAAAGGATTTGGTGAAGGTGCAGCAAAATTTGGTAAATCTATAGGTGGTTTCTTTGCAGCAAGAAGTCCTTTATTTTATTTAGTAGGTGCATTAATTTTATTAAGAACACAAATGGATACTTTAGTAAAGGCTTTAACACCTGCTATACAATCAATTAAAGATAAAGTTATTCCACCTCTCATAAACTTATATGAAAAAATAATTAAACCATTTATCACAACTTTTATTGAAGGAATAGGAAAAGGTTTACCTAGTTTATTTGAAGGATTAGGAAGTATCGTACAAGGTATTGTAGATATTTTTTCAGGTGATATTGTAAAAGGTATTAAAAATATCTTTGGTGGTTTTGGTAGTATGTTAAAAGGTGTAGGAGATTTTATTTTAAACTTTTTTGGTACTAGTGTAGATCAATTATGGAATGATACAAAAAGTTTTTTTCAAGGTATATTAGATGGTATTAAAGCACCATTTATTGCTGTATATGAATTTATGAGACCAGGAGGAACAGCAGATCAATGGTTACAAGATAGTATATATGCTCCTATTGATAATTTTTTCGCAAGTGTAAAACAATTCTTTATTAATTTATGGGACGGTGCTGTAGAAGCTGTACAAAATACATTTAAATCTATTGGTAATTTCTTCTCTAGTCTTGTTGATAAAATTAAAACTGCGATTAATGGTGTAATTGAATCATTACCATTACCTCAATTTTTAAAAGATAAATTAAAATTACAAACTGCAGAAATGAAAGAACAAGGAAATAAAGTTTCTGAATTTGGTGTAAAAGAAAAATATACTGATAGATCATTAAATCCAGCAGAAAGACAACAAAAGGCAAGTCCAGGTCAATTTATAACAAATGAAGAAGCTCTCAAAGAAGCAAAGGGAGAAGGATATACAACACCTAGATTGACACAAACCTTTAATGGGAATGTAGAACAAGTTTCAGGTATCTTAAATAGAGATCAGATGCAAGAATTTGTAAAATTATCTTATGACGAACAATTAAACTATTTAAAAAATTTAGATGATGCTGAACAAACACGTAGACAGTTAATTACGAAATTGGCTAGAGAAAGACGAGAATTTTTAAAAAATCAATCCGAACAATCAATGATACCTGAAAAAAAATTAATATCACCAGATGATGAAATGAATCGATATACTGTGCCAAAAGTAAAAAAAAATATTCCTACAATAGATACAGGAACTATGGGTGGAAGTACAGTTGTTAACTCACCTGTCAATTCTAGTCAAGTAGTAAATAATAGTCAACCTACAATCAATTACACAAAAATGAATACAGGTGTTGACGCATATACGGAAAAGATGCAGTATTCTGCTTAACTGTAAACACCTAAATCTTTTTCAGTTATAATCTTAAATTCTAAATCATTATCTTCACAGTAGTGTTTTGCTGCGCCCCATTTAGCTTGATTTTTAATATATTCAAAACTCTCACGCATAAATGCTTTTGTTTTTCGTTTAGGTATCTTTGGTGGTTTAGTTTGACGAGAAGGTTTAATCTCAATCATATATTTCTTATTGGTACTCATCTGAACAATGAAGTCAGGAAAGTATCTGTGTATTCTTTTATCAATAGGATTACGATAGACAATAGATAATTCTTCACTTGACCATTTTGTTACACTATCGCTAGTGTCACAATAGACCATAAATCTACGCTCTAATAATGAACGATAAACTATCTGATGTGGATTACCTATGTACTTCATTGGGTACGTTGGTCTATAAATTCCTTTGTAAGACTTCTTCATTTTATTATAAATATTAACACTATAAGGATATTTATTAATGTTAAAAAGAGTTTCATCACATCTAAAATCTATGGCAACTGGCTTTCTGAATAATAGTATTGCCAGCTCCTTAACATCAGGTTTCACACAATCACAAGGTAAAGTGGCGGCAGAGTTATTAAAAAAGTCACCATTTGAAGTACCGAGTAGTCCTACTGAATTACAAAAACTAAGTCCACTATCATTTAGTAGAGTACAATATCCTTTAGACTTAACTGATAATGGAACAGGACACTATATACTTTTTTATGCCATTTCAAATAACTATGGAACATTAGATGCAAAATCAAATGACTTTATGATCGCAGAAAAAATGGGTTTCAAAAGAGAACCTGCGAATGTTGCATATGATGAATTTTCTACAGGTAGAAATACAGGTATTCGAAGTATAGACACTGTGAACAAGTTTAAATCATCTAATAAAGATTTTTTTGGTAATGAAATCAAAGACGTAAAAAATTCAAATTCAGTCTTATCCAAGTTTCCGACTCACTCAACTGTCACTGCTGCAATTGCATTATATATGCCTCCAGGAGTAAATGTGTCTTACGGTGCACAACACGAAGGTGAAGCAACAGAAGTTGCTGGTGCTATCGCTGCCACTGCAGGTAATATGAGAAGTATATCTGATCTCGGTGAGAAGATCGCAGCAGGTTTAAAGTCATCAACTAGTATATTAGGACAAAAAGGAAAAGAGATTTTAGGACGACTTGGTGAAGAAATGGGATTAGGTAATCCTGTAAAATTAGCAACAAAGGCATTTGGTATTGCAATTAATCCACACCAAGAAATGTTTTTTGAAGGTGTTCCTTTTAGATCATTTAGTTACACTTTTGACTTTATGCCTAAAAACGAAAAAGAAGTAGAAGCAGTACGAAATATTATATTTTTATTTAAATATCATATGCATCCAGAGATTGATTTAAGTATGACAGGTGCTCGTATGTTTAAAGTACCATCAGAGTTTGAAATACACTATGCGTACCTTGACCAAGAGAACGAACATATTAATAAAATATCACGTGTCGTTTGTACGAAGTGTGATGTAACCTATGGTAATGAAGGACAATATTCTACATTTAGACCAGACGCAAAAGGCGCAGCGCCAGTGAAACATACATTGACTTTAGAGTTTAAAGAAACAGAAATTATGACAAAAAGTAAAATTGTGGCAGGTTACTAATGTATTTTTCAAAGTTTCCAAATATAATTTACGATATTAAAGGTGACGGTAATGTAAAATTAGTTACCAATCTTTTAAAAAGAGTAAAGGTTAGAGAAAAGATTAGAGATAATCTTGCTCTTTACGACAAATATGATGTAGAAAGTGGTGAAACACCTGAAATCGTATCATACAAAGTTTATGGTACAGTAGATTTTTATTGGGTGATCTTATTAATTAATGATATCAAAGATAGATATTATGATTGGCCATTATCATATCAACAGTTTGAGGATTATGTAAAAAACAAATATACAAATCCTGGTGGAATACATCACTACGAGGTAGATCAGTCAAGTGGTACAACATCAGCAAATGGGCCAGGTGATTATTCATATAAGATAGAAGTTAATTCTGACGCATCAGGAGCACAATCAGTATCAAACTATGAATACGAACAAAGACTACAAGATAGTAAAAGACAAATAAAGATTTTAAATCCAAAATATTTACCTGCGTTTGTAAAAGAGTTTGATAGATTAATTAGAAGATAATAAATTATGAATGAGAACAATCCAGACATATTAGAACAGGCTGGGGATTTTAACTTAAACGTTTGCCAGATTGTTTCTTATCGTTTAGATGGCGATACTAGTGAGCCAGTTACGCTTGATCTAAAAGCAATTCTACAAGCAATAGAACTTACAGAAGACATCTTTAATAATTGTATTATGGGACGTATTACAGTTATTGACGGACAGGACTTTCGATCAGTATTACCTATTACAGGTTTAGAAAAATTAGAACTATCATTTAACACACCAGGAATGCAGGGTATTCACGCTGTAAGAGATGAAGGATTTCCGTTTCACATATACAAGATAGATGCAATGGCGCCAATGGAACCAAGAGCACAGTTGTACAATATCTATTTTACAAGTAGAGAAATGTTTTTTAACAATATGACAAGAGTATGTCAAGCGTTTAAAGGTCCAACGGAAGAAAGTGTAAACACAATATTACGAGATCAAAACTATCTACGCAGTAAAAAGAAATTCATCTATGAACCTACAAAAAACAATGAGAAATATGTTGTACCTAATTTAAGACCGTTTAAGACAATTAATTATCTTGCGCAGTCATCATTATCTGCGAACTATGATAACGCAGGTTATCTCTTTTATGAAAACGCAAATGGTTATTTCTTTCGAAGTATAGAAAGTCTATTAGCGTTGTCAGGTGTCGCAAGACCTGCGATATTTGAATATAACACACAACCTGCGAACATCAAAGACGCAAGAGGATTAAACAATGTCGTAGAAGATTTAAAGAACGTCATCAAGTACGAGTTTGATCGCCCTGTAAATACGCTGTCTATGTTAGGCGAAGGTATGTACGGAAGTAAGTTATTAACCATAGACAATTTTAACAAGACCTTTGAAGAACACGATTACAGTTATCAAAGAGAGTTTGGTAATTCGTTTCATACAGAACATACAGATGGCGGAAAGTCATCATTTAAGTTTACATTACCGTGGAGTTATTATGAAGATACGAACTTAATTTTATCTGATTTCCCTAACGCAAAACTAATGGTATCCAGTAATACAAGAAAGATACATAACGACTATGATTTTGTACGAAAAGAAAATTATCTACAAAAACGATTAACACAACGATTAGCGTTACAAAACATTAATCTAACACTAAACGTCTATGGAAACACACTATTACACGCTGGCGATATGATTACGTTTAATCTACCGTTATATAGACCAGTAGGCGAGACAGGAAAGGCTGTTGCCAATCCACACTTCGCTGGACGATATATGATAATGAGTATAAAACACATTATCTCACCACCTGATAATAAACACGAAATGATTATCAAGTGTATGAAAGACGCAGTACGAACGGAATATCCAATAGAACGAGATAACAATACATTAGGATACCCTGACTTTGTAGTAAAAACTCAGAGTTTAATAGACGCAGAGGGTTCTTTTTTAGAAACAAACTATGTTGACTAACAACTTACTCAGAGAGTCGCTTCGCTAGCTATGATAGATATAACCATCACAACGGCTATGATAGCAGGTGCAATCAGCTACTTCTATAATGTGGGTTTGAGAGAACAGGCAAACAATACAGAACAATGGCAACGAGAGTTAAACGCCTTGATAGAACGAGAAAAACGTAAAGAAGACGAAGAAGATCGTAGGTATAAGGATAAAGACAATGAAGACAATGATAGATAGCATCCACCGTATCATAGATAAACTCTCAAATGAATGGGGAGAAATGTATTATAGACATAAGTATCGTATGTTCTACAAGGGCCACCGTAGCTACTATGATGATGCGATATGTGGAGTAAAAGGCCGTCTTGCGATCCTATTTGTACGAATAAGTAATAGAATAAAGGGAATAAGTAAACAATGAAGAACCTGCGTAAGCTTGCGTTAAATGGAGCTATATAGCGCATGGTGAGTGTATTAAATGCGCAGGCATATCGGAAAATAAAATGAACGAGATAGATAAAAATTTCAGCGGTCGTAATGGCTTTCTATGGTTTAATGGTGTAGTAGAGGATAGGAATGATCCACTCTATGCGGGAAGAGTGCGTGTGCGTTGTTTAGGGTATCATATAGATAATAAGATACAACTTCCTACTTACGATTTACCATGGGCGCAGGTGATGATGCCAGCGACTTCATCTGGTATATCTGGATTGGGTATGTCGCCAGCGTTTTTAGTTGAAGGCACTTGGGTGTTTGGTTACTTTAAAGATGAGTTTTGCCAAGAGCCAGTGGTGATGGGAAGTCTACCTGGTAAACCTGCGGAACTAGCTGGTTCTACTGGCTTCTATGATCCCAATGGCGTTTATCCCAAATATAAAAATGAACCAGATGTAAATCGTTTAGCTGTCAATAATGAAGATAATCCACATCTTGCTCTTACCTTAAGAAAGGCCACACGTATGACTGGTATAGCCACTGCTGACTTTAATCCTATTACGGCTGCCGATGGCTCGTTGGTTCGTGGTTCTGATGGCGATACGTGGAATCAACCAGAAATCCCTTATAACGCTAGCTATCCCTATAACCACGTCTATGAATCCGAATCAGGACATATACGAGAATATGATGATACACCAGGCAATCAACGTATATACGAAAGCCATCGTACTGGCACTTCATATGAAATAGACGCCAGCGGCAATCGTACAGACATTATAAAAGGTTCTTCCTATACTCTATTAACAGAAGATAACAAAGTATCCATTGGTGGCAATTCAGACATATCCATTGATGGCAGACATAAGATATACATTAACAAAGACGCCGTTGCTAATAATCACTATGACATACAGGTGGGCGCAGGTGCCAATGTAAACATACAAGTAGATAATGGTGATGTAAATTTAGTTACAGTGACAGGTAAAATCAATATGAATAGTGGTAGCGATATGAACGTATTAGTCAATGGTAACTATAATCTAGTAGTAGAAGGAAACAAGACAGAAACCATTGAAGGCAATAAAACCAGTAACACCACAGGCGCCGTTGTTCACCGTGGCGCTACCATAGATTTAAATCCATAGACATCAAAATGCGTAGAGGAAATGGCCTTATGAAAAACAGATTGCCATTTCTAATCTATAAATGTAATAACAATCATTAGGCATTAGCGAGAAAAGGTGGCACTCGAAAAAGTACAGGCAATTGCTGGTTAAAGATACTAGTCAAATTTTTTCTCGTATATTTTTAGTCTGATAGGGATGGTGCTTATCTTCAATTCCTTAAACTTATATATAGCCGTGTAGAGCGATCACAGGGAACCATAGAGTCTATACTAGAGTCAACCTCTACAACTATAAATAGATATACGACATTTCTTATTTTACATACTTACATTGCTGGCGATCTATATTGTTTTAACGTATAAACAAAAGGATTTACTTTGTCAATTAAAATCAAAGATAGAAGAAAATTAAAACAAAAACTTAAAAGATTAGCTCCAAAGATACCTGATTATACTTGTCCTGACATTGATTACGTCATAGGAAAGTTAGATGAGTTTAAAAATGAAAAGAAGTATCCAAGTAGTACCAATCTACGTGTATTAAAACGTAAGTTAGAGCGCTTGCGATCTCATAACGAAGCATTAAGAAGTAGTGGTCATTACTGGTATGATAAGATGTGCGCTTACGTGTTTGAAGACTAGAGAGAGCCAGTAAAAAAGCGACTCGAAAAAAACTCTGTGGTTTAAAAAAAAGAACACTGTACTTTCTCTAAATATTAGTGTAAGAGAGAGATATGTTAGAGGCAACGTTAAAAAAATTAAATTTCTATAAAGACGTAAAGTTTGAAACCAAGGGAAATCAACTTTTGGTCAGAAGTAATAATCGTACTTTATTGCAAGAAAAGACGGAAGAGTATTTTCGTAAAAGTAAGATACGATTTAAACCAAGAAAAAAGATTACTGAACTCAACGTAGAAAACGTTAATCAAGTCTTAGTGTTTAAACCCTTGATGGCGAAAGGCGTTGGTGGACTTAACTTTGAAGATGCATTAAAGGAAGATTTAGATAATTGGTTTAAAGGCGCAAGCGTAAAGGAACTTACTCACGGTGATACCGTAGAAGGATTACAAAAGTTATTATCCCTAAAACAAGATAGTCGTTTTTATTGTGAAAAGGTTGGAGCCGCAAACACAAAAAGACCTCCTGTAATTTCAACATCTAAACTTACAGTAACAAATAATGAAAAAGGTAAGGTTGCTGATCTAAACATTAAGTTAGGAAATGTCGTTAAACATCATTTGTCTTTAAAGTTTACAAATTCATTTTACGTTTATAACGCAACCGTCATTAACTATTTTAAATCACCCTCTCCAAACATACGAAAGATGGTCAATGAGTTTTTTGGATTTGATGGTTATATGATGGGTAAGGCGTACGGAAAAGAATACGAAGCAAAGACGATAAAGAACTATAACTACACAACCATACGAAATAGATTTATTGACATCATAAAACAAATACTTGGTCCTGACATAGTTACTGTGGCGAAGATTAAAAATGGTGTAAACTACTTAAATAAGATTTCAGGTTTAAATCATAAAGTCACCATTACAGGATTAGATAAAAACAGTTATGGTTATGCAATTAAAGGACAACGTAAATATAGTTTTATAAGATTTGACGCAATTGTAAATGGACATAGTTATCAAATAGATTTTCAATTTAGAGGAACAACAGCAACTGATACAGGTCCACGTTATCTAAGAGTATTATTTAAAGCAAAATAAAATAGAGACTAAATAAACATATGACTTTAATTTTTAAATGGTTATTCATACCATACTTGTTAGTCATTCTATTTGCTATGTTTTTAGGAAAAGACGGAGTTTCTGAAATAGCGGGAAGTAATTTAACTGAAGAATATTTAATTTTAGTATTCTTCATAGTTTTAATAGACATACAAAGGATATTAATAAAATGGCTAAAACATACGCATTAAATTGGTTACCTAACGCTGGTAACTTCCAAGAATATCCATACGAAACTGAATGGTTAGAGTGTGATTGGAAATATGTACACGATACAATTCATCTAGTTACAGCATTCTGGTATCCTTGGATAGATACATCTTCATACAAATATAATATATAAATAATTATATCGTTCAACTCATTAGAGTCGGAAGTAGGCAATTGCCGAAGGAACGCACCTAACTTTTACTAGGAGGGTGTATGATAGATAGGTTCAGTCATTTACTTAATTCTTATACTAAAGAAGTAGATAAGTCCAAAAAGGACAAAGTATTATTTACTGCTAGAAAAGAAGTTGAGATAAATGGAAATGGTACGACTGGCTATGTAATTAAACACGGTCCCAACAAGGACAAAGTGTTACAGCACATATCAGTTAAATCTACAAATAATTGGTAATTGGTACAGGCGGGTGGAGTTGAACCACCAACTTCTATTCCACAAACAGATGTTTTACCGTTAAACTACACCTGCTTGTTAATGTTTAGAAATTATTTTAAGTATAATGGTCCAGTCCATTGAATTTGATAATCACCAGTTAATACATTTCCTCTTGGTGAGTTTAATGCAGGTTTAGCCCAACCAGCGGCTTTTAATATATCTCCTTTTTTAAATCTACCTTCGTCTTCTTTCATTACAAAACAAAACACACCATTTTCTTGTACGACTTTAATGTATTTCTTACCTTCGGTAACTTTTGTATTTGAGTCCCATTTTTGTATTTGTTCTTGTGCATATGGTGATTGACTGCCATCGCTTTTAACAGACCATTTAACATAATCTGCTTTAGCACCTTCCATCATATTTTTAATGCCGTCATTTAAATTATTAGCTGTTTTTGATACGTACATAATATAGTCCTCCAATTATTGTTTTGTATTTTTCATATAATATTTGTAAGTCGATTTGTATTTTTTACTATCAATGCTGTTTTGTTTTTGTTGACATACTAAACACAACATCATACTGATTACACCAAATATCATACACAGTACACCTGTCTTTGTATAATCTAATTCAATATTACCAGCAGCAGAAACTAATAAGATTAATCCTACCATAAAAAATACCATTGTTAATTTTTCATATATTTTTTTCATTACGCCGCCTCCAACATTGACATTGGTACTTGATACGTTGTCATACCAGATTTAACTAAACATTTTTTCTGATTGATTTTTGTAATCACACCAGATGTCTTTTTAGTTTTTTGTACTATAAAGACATTCATACCTACCTTTAAAGTAGATTTGATTTTATTTTTGATAAGATCACTTATCAAATCTTTTGTAAGTTTTAAATCTTCAATATCCATACTGAACAATTGTTGATTAAAACTTTTCATATCGTTTCCTATATTATTTGTCATAGTGTTTTTTCCTCCTATATTGCGTAGTTTTCGATTGATTCACCGTCTTGTGCCAGTGCATCACTTAAATAATAATCTTC
>Ga0208644_1001810_pt1 | contig 17537 bp, 30 predicted proteins | sample VirMetDEL_Nov_18_FD_184517 | JGI IMG/M metagenome (GOLD analysis project Ga0208644, IMG submission 184517) | Aqueous microbial communities from the Delaware River and Bay under freshwater to marine salinity gradient to study organic matter... | ecosystem: Environmental > Aquatic > Marine >... | reverse complement strand
CGACGAGATCTACGGCGCCCGCGGCATCGACTGGCGCTCGGCCCTCGAGGCCAAGGCGCAACAGGCCAAGCACATCCGCGACCTGGCGGTGAAGTACGGCATCGACGTCTCCGAGATCTCGACCGCGCAAAAGCTGCCAATCGCGCCCGAGCCTGCGCTTCCTGTGGTGGAGGATCAACCGAGCGGCGAAAGCCTGCCGGAACCCATTCCTGCTGAACCTCCGGCTGAACCCATTGCCAAAATTGGCAAAATCCGCAAACCTAGGGCCAAGAAGGCGGCGACGACCCAATGATCAAAGCGACCAACTGGCTGTCCTATCAGCCCCGAGCGGCGGCGACTGAGCCCGCCATGATCCAGATCTTCGACCAGATCGGCGAGGATTGGTTCGGTGGCTCCGGTGTTTCGGCCAAGGCCTTCTCCGACGCTTTGCAGTCTGTCGGTCCCGGCCCTCTGGTGGTCGAGATCAACAGCCCGGGCGGCAATGTCTGGGACGGCCTGGCCATCTACAATATGCTGCGCGGCCGGAATGCGCAGGTGACCACCCGGGTGGTCGGCATCGCGGCCTCAATCGCTTCGATCATCGCTCTGGCTGGCGACACCGTTGAGATCGCCGACGCGGCGCTCTTTATGATCCACGACCCGTCCGGCATGGTTGCCGGTACGGCCGAGGATATGCGCAAGATGGCCGCGGCCTTGGATCAGCACGCCGAGGTTCTGGCTGGCATCTATTCCAAGCGCACCGGAAAGCCGGTGGCGCAGATCCGCGCGGCCATGACGGCCGAGACCTGGTTCACCGCTCAGGAGGCTGTGGCTTTCGGCTTGGCCGACAGCATGACCGAGATGCTGGCCATGGCTGCCTGCTGGCATCCGCGAGCGGTGACCAAGACGGCGCCTCCGGCGGTCAGATCCGCCTTGGACAAGGGCATCAAGCAGGTCGAGCAAGGACTCGGTGGCGAAGGTCTTGAGGATGTCACCATCCGGGAGGCCTATGCTCTGAAGGCTGGCGAGGCACCATCCGAGGCCAAGATCCGCAAGGCCAATGCCTGGTGGGCCCGCAATGAGCGCTTCCTCGAGGCCGAGGCCGACAGCCCGGCCGACGTGGCCGCAAACCTCTGGGGCGGTGCCGCGGGCCGTGACTGGTTCCGGGCCCTTTACGCCCAGCTCGAGGAGGAGGAGGAACAGGAGGAAGAATCCATCGACGACAAGATTTCTACGGCCAGCACTTCCGCTGCCGCAGATGGCGCGACAACCGCGCCGACATCACAGACACCACACAATATGACTGAATCCAACACCGTGGTGGCGGCCGCTCCTACTGCGCCGACCGCTACTTTGGATGCCTCGTCCATCGAGAGCATCGTCGCCAAGGCCGTCGCCGCTGCCATCAGCGCCAAGGCCCCCACCGCCGCCCCGGCCCCGGAGCCCATCGCCCCGGCCCGCATCGAGAACCTCGGCAATCCGTTGCTCGAGGCCCACAAGAAGATGCAGGCCGGTGCTGATCGTCGCTCCTGGCTGATCCAGAACCACAGCGAGCTGCTGCGCCAGAGCGCGATCCACGCCCCGCAAAACGCCAACACGTTCGCCTCGGGCCTGGTTGTCGACTACCTCGCCGACGCCGTGATCACCGTGGCTGCCAACCGGCTGGCCTTGGTCTCCGCGTTCAGCCGCAACGTCGGCCTGGACAACCTCCGCCCCCGCGCGACCGTGCAGGTGAAGAAGTACACCACCGGCACTGCCGCCCAGACCAACCCGACCTCCTGGGAGACCAACAACGACAGCACTCTGGCGGCCACCTCGGTGACCGTGAACCAGATCTCGAAGAACTTCACCGTGACTCAGCAGGAGCTCAATCAGGGCTTCAGCCTGGCCGACCTGGCCGCGGGTTCCGCTGACTTGTTCGCCTACGGCATCAGCGATGTGCTGACCGCTCTGATGGTCTCCGGCAACTACGGCGCCGCCACCGCTATCGGTACGGCCGCGAACTTCGACACCTCGGATCTGCCTGCGATCCTGGCGCTCGCCAAGAACTACCGCTCGAAGAACCTGATCCTCGACGGTGGCCATCTGGCCCGCCTGCAGTTCTCGGGCGCCGCGAACTACTTCCCCGATGGCCGCTTCGACCAGCTCGCCAACGGCCGTTTCGGGTTCGACGTGATCGCTGAGAACAACCGCTGGACCTCGGCCGAGACCAACGCCGTTGGCTTCGTCTGCGGCCCGGATGCCATCGCCATTGCCGCGGGCCTCCCGGTCGGCATGATCGCCGGCGAGTTCATCGAGCAGCGCACGGTGACCACCAACAACGGCCTGAGCTGCCTGTTGTCGGTGTGGTACAGCCGCGCGAGCCGCAGCCACATGGCGTCCTACGACATCATGTTCGGCGCCGCCGCCGCGGACACCACGCAGGCCGAGGTTCTCGTCACCGCCTAAGGCTGACCCATGAGAATCGCCACAACCATCTCGGTGGACCGTAACGGCAAGGCCAAGATTGTCGCCGGTCCCGAGGTCGATGCAGCCGCCCAGCGCAACGACTTCAACACCGCGACCGTGCCCGAGGGCTCGAAGCTGATCCTGTGGATACAGGGCAGCATTGCACCGAAAGTTCGCAAAGGATAACAGACAACTGATGGGGGCTGTGGGCAATAGGGTCTGCAGCCCCCATCAAACCAGATTCAAAAATGTCAGCTTACCAGTCCGACATCGCCACGCAGGATTCCATGGGCCACCAGGGATTCACCCTGGTCACCGGCACCTCCGCTCAGACGAGCGGCTACATCGCAATCCAGACCATCACCGCGACCGTGATCTCGTCCATTGCTGGCACTGGTATCACCGGCACTTGGAGCGGAACCACCATTCCCGCTGGCATCACCATCGTGGGTAAGATCAGCAGCTTCACGCTGACGAGTGGTGCGGTGATCGCCTACTTCGCCCGCGCCACCACCTGATGACACTCGCGCTCTCACTGCAACTGTCTACGTCGGATGATGCCATCGAAGTGGCATATCCTGCGATGGACCGCTGGATGATGCAGGAGGACGCGACATCGTTTGTCCTCCAAGAGGACGGCACTTCTAAAATCGTTTTCTCACTCTCCACCGACTAATCCCTGACCTATGCCAGACTCCAAGATTACAGCCCTGACGAGCATCGGAGCCTCTACCGATCCCGCGAACGATCCGCTTGTGTTGGTGGACGTTTCCGATACGTCAATGGCCGCGAGCGGAACGACCAAGAAGGTCACGCTGAACCAACTGCTTGGTGCAAGCGGCACCGCCACCCTCGCCTCCGCCACGATCACCGGCGATCTGACGGCTGGTGGTGACGCATATCTGAACGGGAACGAGAAGTACGTCTACCTGTTCTCGAATTATTCCATTGGAAACAACTCTCGCGTTCGCTTCCGTGCTGTTGGTGCTGGCGGTGGTTCTGGTTACGGCGGCGACTTCCGCATCTCAACCCGTGCCACGAACAACACTTGGAACACGGATGTTCTGACGATTGATTCGTCTGCCAACTGTATCTGGACCGACGGCGCTGGCGGCACCCGAATGACCCTCAACGCGACGGGGTTGGGCGTGGGGATTGCGAGTCCTGCATACAAAGTACATAGCGTTGTTGCCTCCGGTTTTGCTGGTGCTTTCAAATCTAGTACCGCTGTGGCTGGCGGAATCCTTGCTGGCAACAGCGTTGCCGATCTGATCGTAGGAGTCGATGCGTCTGGCAATGGGCGCGTTAGCGCTGATACATCCAAGTATCTCGGACTCGGTAGCGGTGGAATCAATGATCGCGCAACATTGGATTCTGCTGGAAATTTTGTTGTTGGAATTGCCGCCGTTGCCACTACCGCCACCGATGGTTTCCTCTACGTCACAGGTTGCGCTGGCACTCCAACTGGGACTCCTACTGCCAAAACTGGCCGTGTTCCCATCGTCGTCGATACCACTAACAACAAGCTGTACTTCTACAGCGGCGGTTCTTGGGTTGCTGCCAACTAATCTACTACCACCATGATTACCATCTCTTGGATCATCGAACGCCTGCTGGTCAAACCGACCGAAGGCAGTCTCACGGACGTTGTGATTACCGCCGACTGGCGTTGCAACGGCTCGCAGGATCAGTACAGCGGCACCTGCTACGGCAGCGCGTCGTTCGCTCCTCCGACCGGATCGTTCACTCCGTATCCTGACCTCACGCAGGATCAGGTTCTCGGCTGGTGCTATGCCAATGGCGTCGATCAGGCGGCCATCGAAGCCAACGTCTCCGCGCAGATCAACGACCAGATCAACCCTCCGGTCATCGCTCCGCCGCTGCCGTGGGCTCCGCCGGTGATGATCGTGCCTCCGATGCTGCCGCAGGTGACGCCGGAAATCGTTGCGGACGCGCCCGTGGTCGCTGATGCTCCCGCCGCATGATCAAGATCGAACTCACTCCCCAGCAATTCAACCAGCTCTATGAGCTGCTGGTCATTGGCATGAAGGCCGGCAACGTCAACAACATGAAGGTCGGCCTTCCGCTAGTGGACATCCTCGAAGCTGCTGCCGCAACCTCCCAAGCCAAGCCCGAATGAAGAACTGGAAAACCACCGCCGGCGGCGTGGCCGTGCTGCTCGCCGCGCTCTCGGTCGCAATCAAACAAGCCATCGCCGGTGACATGGGCGGTGCCATTGCCGCCGCTGTCGGCGGTGCCGGTGCCATGTTCACCGCGCTCAAGGCCCAGGACGCCAAGCCCGACGACAAGCCATGAAAGACCACCTGCGCGATATCGGCATCAACATTGGCCTACTCGTCGCAGGCTTCGCAGGAAGCTTGGTCAACGTGAAGAAGGACGGTCACAAAAACTGGTTCACCACGTTGACCTCGCTCCTCGCAGGCACCCTCTCGGCCAACTACCTCACCCCGGTAGTGGTTAAATTCTTCAATATGCAGGACAGCAACACCCAATACGCTGCCGCGTTCATCATGGGTTTCCTCGGCCTTCACGGCGTCGAGTTCGTCATCGACAGGTTCAAGAAGAAATGAGCCCACTGACCATCGTGAATGCAGTCGCCAGCGGAATCCTCACCGCTGGCGTCTCCGCTTTTCTGGTCATGCTCTACCGCACCGATGGTGTTGTCCGGCGCTGGCCGATGACAGGCAGCCTGTTGCTTCGCCTCTCGCTGACGCTGACGGCCTCTGGGGCGCTCTTCAACTGCCTGACCCTATCGACACCGCCGCCGAGCGAGATCATGCTCAACTGCGGGCTGGCCGGCGTGTTCGCATGGGCGGCAGCCTTCCACGCCAAACTGCTCAAACATGGACCCACTAGCCAGCCTCTCGCAGGGCCTGATGAAGGCAGCGCTCGACAAGCTGATCGACCAGAAGGATCAAACGCTTGAAGACGGCCAACGTGATAACCGCCTGCGCGACGATCTTGCCGCTCGTGTTGCTGCTGCAGGGCTGCACCCCGACTCGGGTAGTGATGGTCCCGCCGGGGCAGCCGGTAAGACTGGCTGAATCGGTCAAGGCTCATGTCTGGGCCAAGGATGCCAGCGGCAACATCGTCAGAAGTCGTAATCGCGTGACAATCCACGAGGGATGGTACGCACTACCGAAGGACTAAATCATGGCCCAGCAAACCATCAACATCGGCGCCATCGCCAACGACAACACCGGCGACACGCTCCGTGGCGCAGGCCAGAAGATCAACGACAACTTCGACGAGATCTACGCCGCGCTCCCGCTTGTGGCGCCGGCCACCTGGGTGCCGACGCTGACCGACTCCGGCGGTGGTCGGACGTTCGCTTTCACCGTCAATACCGCTCGGCACACGTCCATCGGGTTCGTCACCACGTTCACCGCGGATCTGACGATCAACTCGGTGACCGGCAGCGCCACCGGCGAACTGCGCCTGAGCCTGCCCGATACGTCGACCTATGATGCCGCGGTTTCGATCTGGCTTGATAATGCCACCACGCAGGCCAAGACCGCGGTGATCGGAAAGGTGGTCGGCGGCACGTCCTACTGCCAGCTCAGCCATTACGAAACCGGCGACATCTCGAGCCTGGCCAGCCAGCTCCAAGCCACCAGCCGGATCCTTGTCTCGGGCGTTTACTTCACCTGCTGATGACCACCATCGGATCCAGTCTCCAGCAGGGCATGACGGTGCTCCAGCAAATGCTCGGGGCGCCGATGTTCATCTGGGAGGGCTCGTCGATCCGGTGCATCCCGGCCGCGGTAACCGATACCAACACCCCGGTGGCTGGCGGGTTCCAGGACAACGTGACATCCCGGATCCTGGTCATGTTCAGCGACTGGAAGACCTGCGACAGCACGCTCGTCTCGATGGATTCGACGCTCTACACGCTCGACCAGGGCACGACCTTCTCGAGGCTGCAGCGTGAAGACTCCGGGTTCGTTCTCCTGGAGAACACCGACCGCATCGCTCTGACATTCTGCAAGCCCCGGCCGGTGGTCGGGCGCACGCTTGTCTACCAGGGCCGCACGCTGCGCATCCTATCGTGTCGTGTGGACGCTTCCGGCGCCTATTACAGCCTCGATCTCGGGGCTAAGACCAAATGAGGCCCGTAGTCAACATCACGGTGGATTCCTCGAGGTTCGACGCTGCGCTCAAGCAATACCTCTTGGCCACCACCCGTGATCTCGACAAGGCGGTGAACGCCCGGATGTTCTACCTGATGGTGCGCTTGTTCGTCCTGGTGCCGCCCAAGAGCCCACAGGCCGAGCGGACCCGCATCGGTGAATATCTGGCCAAGCCTCTCGGCAACATCAACAGGGTCTCCAAGAAGACCGGCAAACGCATCGGCAAGAGTCGTCTTCTGCGCCGGGTCCACCTGATCGCACAGGCACGCGAACGCAAGGCCGGGCGCCGCGGTCTCTATGGCGAGGAGATGAAGGCAGCCGCAAGCGCTGTCTACCGCAAGGCCATCGGGTCGGTCGGATACCTGCGCTCCGGGGTGGTCAAGGCCATCCGGGTATTCAACAAGGGATTCAGCCAATACGACAAGCCCAAGTGGAAACCGCTTGTGAAGCCGGCCGGCTACAAACCGCCGCGGAAACCGAATGCTGCCCTTGTTTCTTTGGCCAACCAATACGGCCTGCCTGCCGAAAACATCGCCGTTCACAAGGGCACCAGGGCCAAAGGCTATCAAGCTGTGCCAGGATGGAATCCCACGGCCTCGGTGCTGATGCAGTCCGGCATCGCCGACAATCAACTCAGCCGCGTCAAGGGCATCTACGATGCCGCCATGCAAAAGGCATACGACGACGAGCTGGCCGAGCTGCAGACCCACATGACCGATGCACTACTTGCCAATGGGCAGGTGCTCGTAGATAACGGCATCGACATCAAATGAATGGCGTTGCACCCAGAGCCGAGAAGGCGCTCGTCGATTACCTGGCCGCTGAAGACTGGTCCGGGGCCGGCGCCGGCACGCCGTCGTTTCTGACTTCCTACAGCCGCGGCCTGTACGACGACCCGGACGAGCAGGACACCATGCCCAACTTCCCGCGGGTGGTTATCTCGTCGACGTCCGCGCGGCCGATGCAGCGCACCGATCTTACCTGCGAGGTCAACATAGAGGTCGAGCTGCAGCTATCGGCAGACGACACCGACGAGGCCGACGTGCTGACCACCGTGGCAACGCTGGACAGCCTCATCCTGCCGCTTTTCGATGCGAACGGTGCATCGGTGCTGGATGCCGATGGGGATCACGCCAGCGGGCCTTTCACCGCCCAGTTCGCCGCCCCGCTTGATTTCGGTGCATCATCCATTTCTAATCGCTCAAGGACATTTACCAGGTCATTCACCCTTTTCTGTTCCGCAACCCTGTAACAACTCACCATGGCTAATACTCAAGGCACAAAATACGTTTTTGGATCACCGGCCACGATGGCGCTCTACGACGCAGCGGGCGCACTCGTTGTCACCGGCTACGTCGCACCGGATGTCGAGAGCTACGATATCACGCACGAGGCCGACACCGAGGAGGTTCGCAACAGCTCCGGCGAGGTCGTCGGCCACATCGGCTACAACAACCGCCTGACGCTGACGCTCAACTTCATCCCGAGCGGAACCAGCGCTGCCAACGCCCTCCTGGCGGCCAGCTTGCCTGACGTCAACGGCACCTGCGTCATCACCGGCGCCCCTGTAATCGAGATCGGTGGCTATGCCGACGCTATCAACGCGGCCACTGGCAACCGCTGGATTTACGCCGGCGGTGGCTCAATCAAGACCACCCAGACCGGCAAGGCTACCGGCACCATCACGCTGAAGCGCTACACCAATCTGACCGCCTCGGGCGCCGCCACAAACCTGTGATCGGCCTAGCCGACATCCTGACGGCCACCGCGAAGACGCCACCGATGGTGCTCGGCATCCGGATGGCGCCTTTTACGGTCGGCCACGCCATTCTTCTGCACCGAATGGGTTCGCCATTCGTTGTCGGAGGGGACGCCACCGCTCAGGATCTGGTCGAGGCTGCCGTCATTTGCTCCCAGGAGCCCGTGGAGTCCATCAAGGCAATGAGATCCATCCTTGGGTGGATACCGCTGCGCCTGATGCGCTCCCGTGTCAGCAAGTCCAACCTGGCGGCCGAATGCGCCACGATGCAGCAATGGCTGACCGATCAGTCCGACTGCCCGGAGGTGCTTCAGTCGCCGGGCAGCCGATCGAAAACGCCGGCCATGCCATGGCCTGAGCGCATCCTGGTGGGCCTTGTGTCCATCGGGTTCGACGAGCAGGATGTGCTGTCGATGCCGGTGATCGACGCCGAGCGCCTCTACCTGACCCATGCCGAGATGGAAGGCCGTGTCGAACTGTGGAACGATAGGAACGAGGCACTTTGGCGTTACGCTCAGGAACACCCGATCCGCAACTGAATGGCTATCTTCTCACTCATCGCCAAGCTCGGCCTCGATGGATCGACATTCGAGACCGGACTCAAGCGGGCCACCAGCCTGACCGACAAGTTCCGGTCATCGGTGGGCGCCCAGCTCGGTGCAGCCATGTCGGTGGCCGCGGTGACCGCCTTCGCCGCCAAGGTGGTTCAGACGGCCGATGCCATCGGTGACCTATCGGAGCAGCTCAACATCAGCACCGACGACGTGCAGCGTCTGCAGGTGCTCGCCAGCCAGACCGGCGTCTCTTTCGATACCATGGCCAAGGCCATCACCAAGGTCAGCCAGGAGCGCCTCAAGGCAATCGAGGAAGGCGGAGCTGCCCGTGACTACTTCAAGGCATTGGGATTCTCGGTGGCAGAGCTAAACAACAAGAGCCTGTCGAACATCGAGCTGATCACCAAGATGGGGCAGGCTCACTTGGCCTCCGGCAAGAGCGCACAGACTCAGGCCGCCATCATGGATCTGCTCGGCGAGAAGGCCTTCAAGGCTGCCGGTGCCATCTCCAAGATCAACGAACTCGGCCCCATCGACCTGATCAGCAAGGACCAGATCGACGCCTTGGGGCAGCTTGCCGACCGCTTCGACGAGATTCAGCGGCAGATGGTTGTCTCCGCGGTTCCAACCATGACGTTCTTCGCCGATGCTCTAGAACGCGCTATCGCCGATGAAAAAGGCGTTGCCGATGGCCTTCAGGGCATCATGCAGCAGCTCGGCGGCAAAGGCTCTATCGTCAAGGCAGCGCTTCAGGAGGCATTCGCTTCGCCTGAGGAGGCCAACAAGCGTTTCGAGGCATTGCCGTTGTCGACCACCGGAAAACTCGGCACCATTGATTCCAGGCGCAAATTGGCAGACACTACGATGCAGCCGAAATGGGTGCAGGACTTGATCAACCAAACAAAGGCCCAGACATCAGAAATGCGGGCAATCAACCGCAACACCGGCAAGACTGTTAGCGTCATATCTGGACTCTGATCATGGCCACGATTCAAGGCATACCGAATCCCAACAACTTCGAATACATCGAGGTTTCGAGGCAATTCAACAACTCGGGTGCTGGCACCGGCCCGGTCTGGACGTTCCTGTATCGTGGCAGCAAGGACGCCCTTCGACTGGCGTCTGTGCAGTGGGTCAACTCAGGCGCCAAGGTCACCATCAACGAGGACGGCCCGTATTCCGAGGCAACCGTTGTTTATGCTGGAGAATCAACGGATCCCGGTGACCCGATCAACACGGCATACACCCCTGCGGCCGGACAGGAGGCACCTGACATACGGTACGAGTTCCGCACAGATTACCTCGATCAATCCATCTTTGCGTTGCCCCAGGTAATTGCTGAGGCAAACACCTTTGCAAATCCCAGTGTCTACAAGTTCATCATTGAGACCGCGGTTAAGAACGGAGAGGCATTGCCGGGGCCTCCCGAAAGCAACATCAACACCTTTCCTATTGCTCAACACGTCTGGAGGAAGCTGACGCGCGGCGAAGATTCCTATCCCGTAGCAAGAGTCGGGCTGACTCGAATCGCTACCTTTTCAGGAAACAACGGTCTTCCGCAAGTGCCTTCCGGCGTTCCTCCTGTCTATTCGTCGTTTTCGTTCGTTCAGGCGTTCAACCTGTTCGCCATTCAGTCGATGCTTCCGGTGCCTCCCGCTGATCCAGCACAGACTCCGATTGGGACTGCTTGGGGGTGGAAACAAACCAATTATTCGACCAGTCTTGTGGTGAAGACCAACCAGGTCGAGCAGGTCATCTCATGGACCTTCGCCCCTTGGGATTTGCTCATTTACCCTTTCATCTAACCTCAACCAACACCCGCACACCTTATGGCAGACGAAATCCAAATGACGGCCCGGCTGTATGCCTCCAAGAATGGCGCCTACCTGCCGTCGGTCACCTACACCAAAACCGCCACCATGGTCGGCACCGACATGGGCAGCCAGACGCAGCTCATTGGCCTGACCGTCGAGGCACTCGACGTGCCGGTCGATGTCTCCAGCCCGTACAAGCTGCTGATCAGCAACCTCGATTCGACCAACTACGTCGAGGCCGGGTTTGTCTCCGGCACCTACACGATGCGGATCCCGGCCGGTGAGACCATGCTGATCCCGTACGTCAGCTCCACGCTGTACCTGTTGGCCAACACCTCATCGGTGACCATTCAGGCCACCTTCTGCGAGATCTAACCACCCAACAAAATGGCCAACGAAGTCGAGATGTCGGCGAGGCTGTACGCTGCCAAAGGCGGCGCCTCGATCAATCCGCAGGTTTACACCTGCATCGCCAACATGACCGGCCGGGACATGGGGCAACAGACGCAGGATGTCGGCACCACCGACGAGACATTGGATCTCACCGCGGATCTGGCCACGCCATACCGCCTCCTGGTGGTCAATCTGGATCTGGTCAACCCGGTGTCCATTGGGCCTTCTTCGCCGTACAGCTTCCAGATCCCGGCCGGGCAGTTCATCCTGATCCCTTGGGTCGACGCCACGATGTACGTCAAGGCGTCGAATAGCCCGGTGAAGATCTTCGCCCAGTTCTGCGAGATCTAAGGCCATGCCGATACAGCTCCCAGCCAAATTGTCCGAGCGTGGCCTCAAGGCAGACCATGCTCGGGCCATCAACCAGCTCATCGAGGCTGTGCGCAAGGTGCAGCTTGTCGCCGGGCCGGGTCAACGGGTCGAGCAGAATGCCAACGGCACCGTGCTGAAGATCAATCCGGTGGCTCAAATCACGCAGACGTCCGAGGAATCCTGGTTCTACTGATCCGCCACCATGCCTTTCGCCGTAGACAAGCGGGAGAAGATGTTCACGGCGTCGAACCTGAACAACCTCTATTCCCGCTTCGACCAGAAATGCCATCGGGTGCTGAACGGTAAAAGCCCGTTGTTCGCCGATTCTTCCTCCGGCGTCTGGGAGGGGCCCTATCCGTACGGCGTCTGGTACGTTTACCGCAACGACCCGGACACCTGCAAACGTCTCAGGGCCGACAACGCAGTCGGCCCGGACTACATCCCGGGCATCGGCACCGACTGGAGGGACAACCACAACCAGATCCAGACACAGGTCGAGCTGTCGAAGCTTGAGACCAAGCACCTCGACGTGGAAGGCGGCCAGGCCTACGTCGACCATTGGGTGGCCGGTGGCGACCCTTTCACCTGTGACGTCGCCGATATCCACTACAGCTTCGAGCTGTTGCGTCGGCAGGTCGCCGGTATCCAGTACGACGTGCACCTCGGGTGGGATCCACCGGCAAACACCGGTCTGACGTCATACGTTCGAGGGAGCATCGGCGCCGGGATCGACCCCACACTGCCGCCAGGCCGGATCCACAAGCACCGGCTGGCCGTTGCCGAGATCGCGCTCGAGGGTATCTACGAGTTCCGCATCCTGCGCACCTACCAACGGTACGACTGCTGGCGGGTACACAACTGCGGTTCCAAGACGGCCGTGGTGCTCTTGCAACTGCCGGATGGTAGCGCAGACCGCCAGTTCGTTTCCGCGGGCTCCTGCCGGGCATTCCGGCGCAAGCCCGACGGCACCTGGGCGGTGACCTTCCCGGGAGGCACCTTCTGCCGCTACTTCTTCCCGTATTTCACCGGCGACATCCCGTTCCTAGCAGAGGGCCCGCCGTCATGGTCCGACACCGCCACGCAGTCGGAGTTCCTGAGCCTCGAGCGATCCGCCCAGGCCAACAACGTGGCGAACCCTTTCATCCTGTTCGAATGGCGCCGGGTGATGGGTGCGGTGCACGACCCGTTCCTGCCATATGATCCGAGGCAGGTGTACACCGGAGTCTACGCCGACCCGACCGAGGCCAACACGACCATAGGGGACGCCGTGTTCACCTGGGGCCGGGCCCGGGTGACCTACAGCAACGCGGCTGGTGATGTTTTCGACGATCAGATCAGGATCTTCCCGGGCACCATTAGCCTGCCCGACCGGCTGTCCGCCCTCGGCATCTCCGTTGTCGTCAATGACACCAGCCTCGAGCTGACCAGCAACCGCGGTGTCATCCGCATCTATCCCATAGACGCCAACATCTTCACGTCGACGACCAATCCCTATTGGGAAATCGGATCCACCGCGGTCACGATTTCGACAATCTATCCCGCGCAATACAGCATGGGCATGGATCCGATGCTTGGCCCCGGCACCTACACCTGGGACGCAGGCAACGAGCCGACCATCTTCGATACGATGATCAACCTCCGCCGCAAGATCGGTGTCGAGGTGGGGTTCCTGAATAACTGGGACGATGTGCCGGATATCGTCGAGGAGAAGGTCTCGGTGGTCAGCATGACACCCATGGGCCTGATGTGCCGCGCGGCAACCTCCACCGGCATCGGTGGCAGCACCCTGGACAACTACGAGACGACCGCCAGCAACGAGACCCTCTACGTCGCAGACCGGCCCGCAGGATTCGGTGTAGGTGCTTGGCAGAACACCCGCTACACCTCCGGCACGCACATCTTTTACCTGCAGGTGGCGGGCGCATCTCCAGGTCTGCAATGGGCCAACATCATGCCGGCCCGCAACCCGGTGCCGGGATCCAGCGTCGAAGCGGTCAACACGGCCTTCATCCCGGCCGGTGGGCCATGGGGTTTCTCGAGCTCAGTCTATGACTTCGAGCAGGTCCGTGCCTACGACATCGACATGGCATCCGGCGGTGGTGTGGACAGCCGGCCTTGGGGCGCCGACTTCTGGCAGAACAAGTGGGGCGGCCCAAACGGCACCGACGCCTCGGTGCGGATCCCTGGCAGCCCCAACAAAACCCAGCAATACGCCTACATCCCGACGGCCGACAACAGCTCGTTTGTCGACCTCGTGGCCGCGGGCAGGGACGACATCTTTAAAGATCGGCGAAGCGCCACGTTCGCTTCGACGGTGCCGTTCCGGTCATCGACCTATTCGCCGCCGTACCGGGATAACATGACGCACATCTGCTGGACCGGCGGCGTCGAGCAGGTCGGGTTCGACCTGCCATACAACGAGGTCGGCAATCCCTACCTGCCCGGCGGCGGCCCGTTCTTCCACAAGATCCCGAAGTCGCCATGGCTCTGGAACCTCATGGAATGGTCGGTGCGGGCCTGGACGCGGGCTGTACCGCTCTGTCTCGGGCAGGGATCCTGTCCGCTGTACGATGCGACCGGGACATCCCGCGTGCTCGGTGTCTTGACCGTCGGCATGGTGCTGCTCGGCACCACCGGCTACGAGGACGGCATCGACGAGAATGTCTACTACCTCTCCGAGCAGGCCCATGACCTCCTGATTGCCAACGGCGTCGTTTGCTACAAGGGCCAAGATCCGCTGGGCACCGACTACTGGTACACGCCGTCGGTCAACCTCGCCGCCTACTGCGACAGCCAGGGATTCTTCGCCTGGAACTTCGACACCGAGAACGGCCAACCAACCGAGAACCCGCCGGTGGCCGCCACCGCCATCCGCGGCCTGCGCAACTTCACCGACGGCGAACGCAGGCAGGTGACGAGCTACCTCGACACCGTGGCCGGCTACCAGCGCTTCGAGACTCTCCGCTACGTCGACCTGCGACTGCCAAACGAGCTCGCATCCTGACTTTTCGACCCTCGTTTGACCCGCATAAACATTGGGTTTTCTTGAAAAAGTGTTAAAAAAAGTGAAAAAGTGTTGCAGGTGTTTGGGTGATGGTGCAGATTGATCCCGTCAACGAGATCAAGACTATGAGCAACTCCCACCACCCCATCGCGGGCTCTAAGTTCTCCACCGCCACCTTGCGCCGTCTGGCCAAGAAGAATCTTTTCCTGGTCAGCGCCACTTGGATCACGGGCGCTGATGGCAGCTACGCCAACGGCGAGACCGCCTTCCTTGTCAGCGACGGCCGAATGCTGACCGTGCTTGAAGTTCTCAAGGCAGCCAACTGACTTTCAGGGCACGGTGGTGCCCAGAACCACCCATCCGACCCGGGAGGAATCCGGGGATCCAGGGGCGCGACTGGTTCGACAACGCGCACAACTTCCCACACTCCCATGACCACCATCTCCAACCTCATCAGCGCCCTGATCATCGTTGAGTCATCCGGCAACGACATGGCCATCGGCGACAACGGACGCGCCATAGGGCCACTACAGATCCACCGCGGGGTGGTGGCGGATGTGAACCGGATCACCGGCAGCCATTACCGCTGGGAGTCGATGACCAACCGTGCGCAGGCCCGGGCCGTCTGCGAGGCCTACCTGCGACACTACGGCCGCGGCGCCAGTACCGAGCAGCTCGCACGCAGGTGGAATGGGGGCCCGTCCGGCGACAGGAAGCAGGCCACCGAGGCCTACTGGGCGAAGGTGAAGAAGGCCATCAAATAATTTTTCTAGGCCCGGTGCGGTGAGGCACGGCGCGGCCAGGATGGGCAAGACTTGGCGCGGCGGGGAAAGGCTTGGAAAGGCAACAACGCCTGCCGGTGGGCGGTATCACCGGAATCTTTCGTCAATAGAAACCAAAGCAACCAAAGCAACATGAAGCAAATCAGAGTAAAACTCACCGGGCTGCGGCCTCTCATCATGCACAACGGCCTGATGGCTGATCCGACAAACCCATACACCGTGGCAATCAAGAAGATCACCGCCAAGGGATCCAAAAAGATGACCATACATGATCACCAGGAGCGCGACCGACTGGAGTGGGAGGCCGGCCTTTACTGGTCCGAGGCCGAGGGCGGCATGGTCATGCCTTCCGACAACATAGAGCGCTGCATCCAGGAGGGCGCCAAAAAGAGCCGCCTTGGCAAAGACTTTGCGGCCGCGGTGTTTGTCTCAGAGCCGGAGGTGGCGATCCACCATCGGAAGATGGGACAGTCAAAGGAGCAGATTTATCAAGACCCGGCCTACACCATACGAAAAGGAGTCAAGGTGCAGCTTGCACGGATCATTCGGATCCGGCCCATGATTCCGACCGGATGGTGGCTGTCCTGCACCATCGAGTTCGACGAGAGTATCGTCAACCAGGCACAGGTCATCGACTCAACACGCGAGGCCGGCGCCATCATCGGCCTGGGCGACTGGCGACCAAAGTTCGGCAGGTTTACTGTCGATGTGGTTTGATTTTCTCAAGGCGCTGCCGGGTACGGCAGGGCATGGCCGGGCTCGGCATGGCTTGGCAAGGCAACACGCGACCCGGCGCGGTATCCGGGACAATTTTCTCAAGGCGCGGTTCGGTTGGGCAGGGCCGGGCACGGCACGGCGACAACGCTTTCCGGTGTGCGGTAACACCGGGCAACTTTCACAACATGGAAACACAAGACATGATCAACGAAGAAGAGGTCCGGCGCCTTCCGCTCTGGAAGGACTGGATCGAACGCAACGAGCACCGGCTGGCCTATGGCCTGACCGTGACCACCGAGGAGCTCGAGACAGCCCTGGAAGAGAAAGCCAACACAATGGCCTTCCAGATGGCAACACACAGCATTCGCGTGGTCCTGCGGCACCGAGGGATGAACTTCAGTCAACGAGGCCTCCGAGGAGCTGGATTCCAGATTCTGCCACCCAATACAAACGCCGACGAAATGGAACACCTGAACCGGGTGGCTATCAACAGCCTCAAGGCCTCGGTGATCCTGGGCACAGGTACAAACCTAAATCTTCTTTCCGACTGCGAGCGCAAACGCCACGAGTCAGTCACCGAGAAGATGGCGCACAGGCTGGCCCTGCTGGGTCGGTCAAACGCTGGAATATGCCAGGAGATCGCAAAGCAGATCACCCAATGACCAAAACCAAAACCATCAACGTGCATCCCGACATACACAAACTTTTGCGCGACTACTGCAAGGCAGCCGGCCTGAAGGTCGGTGCCGTCACCGAGCAGGCGATCCGGGCATGGCTGACCAGGAGGAGCCGATGAAACGCATCCTAGCAATCGACCCCGGCCTGTCGGGCGGCCTGGCGCACTACGGCCCCAGCGGCGTGACGCTGGACGCAATGCCAGACACCGACGCCGATGTGCGCGACCTGGTGCTCGACAGGCTGGGCGTGAGCGACGTGGTGTTCATTGAGAAGGTCGGCGGCTATGTGGGCGGCAAAGGCGCCCCGGGTTCGGCCATGTTCAATTTCGGGCGCAACGTGGGCTTCCTGCACGGCCTGATCAGCAGCCGCAAGATCCGCACCATCGAGGTGCCGCCACAGACGTGGCAGAAGACCATCCAGGCCGGCACCAAGGCGACGCACGGCGACCGCTGGAAGGCCCACCTGAAGCAGATCGCGCAGCAGCGGCAGCCGAGGCTGACGATCACACTGAAGACGGCCGACGCTGTGTTGATCCTGGAGCACGCGATGCTGGTGGAGGGGCTGAAATGAACGTGAGAAGCTCAACCAGATCGTTGATCAACGCGATGCGTGTATTGGATTCAGAAATCCAATCCGACGATGGAGTGGCCAACGCTGTCATTGCTGAGGCAGCGCAGCGTCTTGAGGAGCAGCAGGAGTGCATCGCCCAATTAGAGCAGGAGAACGACGCTCTCCGTGCCGATCTGCTGCTGTGGGAACAGAAGGAGGTGAAGCCGTGAAGTATCGCAAAAAGCCAGTCATCATCGAAGCAACGCAGTGGTTCAAGCATGGCGATCATCCAATGGTGCAGCCCAACTCACTTGATCCAATGAGTGGATGGATTCAA
>Ga0208644_1001805_pt1 | contig 17555 bp, 17 predicted proteins | sample VirMetDEL_Nov_18_FD_184517 | JGI IMG/M metagenome (GOLD analysis project Ga0208644, IMG submission 184517) | Aqueous microbial communities from the Delaware River and Bay under freshwater to marine salinity gradient to study organic matter... | ecosystem: Environmental > Aquatic > Marine >... | reverse complement strand
GGTAACGCGCGACCCCGAACAAACGCTAGCGTCAGAATTTTGACAATAATTGAGGGAGCGTCAATAAATTGACAGCACAAGCAGCAAAAAGGCCAGTCGGACGGCCAAAGATAGAAGATGCAGACTATAACGCAGCACGCGCCAGAAAAATGGAAGCTGACGCGCAAATGGCTGAACTTGAGTTGTTGCAAGCCAAACGCAAGTTGGTGGCATCTGACGATGTTGCCGGTGCGTGGGTTGAAGTGCTGGCGGCTATGAAGGCAAAGCTGCTGGCGTTGCCATCTATCTGTGCGCCGATCTGCGCCACTGAAACTGACTTGCCAACTATTCAAAGCATATTGGAAAACCAAATAAGGGAAGCGTTAGATGAATTATCATCTTACCAACCACACGAACACGCTGGACGCACAGTCGTCACTGATGGCGGTGATAACGGGGGCGATGCAAACGCTGAAGCCGCCGCCCCGTCTAAGCGTGGGCGAGTGGGCAGACCGCGAAAGGCGTCTGTCATCGGAAGCTAGTGCAGCCGCCGGTCGATGGATCACTTCAAGGGCTGAATATCAGCGCGGTATTATGGATGCCATTAGCGATCCGACTTTGCGTGATATTGTCGTTATGGCTGGCGCACAGGTTGGCAAAACCGAAATGCTGTTGAACGTCATCGGTTTCCACATCCACCACGATCCTGCACCAATCCTGCTTGTGCAGCCAACGCTTGAAATGGCACAGGCGTTTTCTAAAGACCGTCTTGCGCCAATGCTGCGCGATACACCGGCTTTGAAGCATAAAGTCAAAGACCCACGCAGCCGCGATGCAAATAACACCACAACGCACAAAGTGTTCACTGGCGGTCATATTAGCTTGGTCGGGTCGAATAGTGCGGCTGGGCTGGCTTCAAGGCCAATCCGAATTGTTTTATGCGATGAGGTTGATCGCTTTCCGGTTTCAGCCGGTTCTGAGGGTTCGCCTATCTTGCTGGCAAGAAAACGGTCAGCCACGTTTCACAATCGCAAGATGGTGATGGTCAGCACGCCGACCAACAAAGGCGCGTCAATGATCGAAAGCCAATATGAAGAAAGCGACAAGCGGCAATATTTTGTGCCTTGTGAAGATTGCGGCACAGTGCAGACGTTGAAATGGAAACAAGTGCAGTGGGAAAAAGACCGACCCGAAACAGCTTGCTATGTTTGCGAAAGCTGCGGCAGTGTTTGGGATGATCCAAAGCGCAATCGGTCTGTTCGCAAGGGGCAATGGGTGGCAACTGCCGATTTTACTGGCGTTGCCGGTTTTCATATCAACGGCATTTACAGCCCTTGGACTGTAATGGCTGACGCAGTGCGTGACTTTCTGGTTGCAAAGAAGTCAGCCGATACACTGCGCGTTTTTGTGAATACATTTTTAGCAGAAACCTTTGAAGATAAAGGTGAGACTGTTGGGGAAATAGATTTTAGAGATCGTGAACAAGATTGGTCTGGAACCATTCCAGATGATGTTGTTGTCATTACTGCTGGCATTGATGTGCAAGATAGCTATTTGGCTGTTGAGGTCATCGGATGGGGGCGTGATGAGTGCAGTTTCAGTCTGGAATGGTTGACACTGTATGGCGACCCGTCAACGCCGCATTTGTGGAACGATCTGGATAACATCCTAAAAGCCAGCTTTACGACCGAAAGCGGGCGGCAGCTAGGCATTAGGGCAGCGTGCATAGATAGTGGTGGTCACTACACACAAGCGGTCTATAACTTTGTCCGGCCACGCGAAGGGCGGCGCATATTTGCAATCAAGGGTATGGGCGGCGAACAGCGGCCACTGGTGTCCAGACCAACAAAAAACAACATTGGCAAGATTAAATTGTTCGCTGTCGGCACTTTTCCAATCAAGGAATTGATTTTTTCCAGATTGCGCGTACAATCTGAGGGTGCGGGTTATTGTCATTTTCCGGCGGGGCGTTCTGACGAATATTATCAGCAATTAGCAAATTCTGAAAAAATCGTCACAAAGTATCAAAAAGGGTTTCCGCGCCGCGATTTTGTCAAGACACGCACAAGAAACGAAGCACTTGATTGCAGGGTCTACGCATATGCTGCGCTTTGCATCTTGTCGCTGAATATTAACGCTGTTGCCGATAGGGTGGTCAATGCGCCGGAACCAGAAACACAACCGCAGCCGCAACAGCCTAATCCACTTGCCCGCCGACCACGGCAAGGCGGCTTTGTTAATAGCTGGCGGTAAATAATGGCAAACAGATTTGATATTGATGAAGCCCCTGACGGGCAGCAACCAGAAACTATCGTTATTGGTGACTATCTTCTTTGGAAGCGCACCGATTTAGTTGATGATTATCCGCTGGCAACGCATTCGCTGGAATATGTTGCGCGGATCACCGGCGGCGGCAGCACTGAAATCAAAGTTGCAGCGCAAGAATTAAACGGCACATATGTTTTTGAGGTGGACAGCGTAACCAGCGCAACATTTGTTGCTGGTTTTTATCACTGGCAGCTAGAAGTCACAGAAACCGCATCCAGCAACCGCGTGGTCATTGAACGCGGAACATTTACAGCCGTTGAAGATTTGGACGTCAATGGGGCTGACCCGCGCACGCACGCCGAAATAATGATCGGCAAGATTGAAAGCATCTTGCAAGGCAAGGCTGATGCAGACGTTTCAAGCTATTCGATCAACGGCCGGTCATTGACAAAAATGAGTTTCCAAGACTTGATTGATGCGCGTGACTTTTATCGCAAAGAATACGCTAAAGAACGGCAGATAGAGCGTGCAAAGGCTGGCGAAACGACCGGCGCAACCATCTTGGTGAGGTTTTAACAATGGGCATCTTTGACTTTTTCAAAGCAAAGCCCCAACCACGCAAGGCGGTTCGGGCGTTTCACGGGGCTGACACTGGCCGACTATTCAGCGATTTTGTAGCAAGCAGCCGGTCGGCAGATAGCGAAATCAAACCATCATTGCGCGTTTTGCGGGATCGTTGCCGCGAAATCAGCCGTAACCACCCATATGCGAAACGCTATTTGCAGATTATGTCAACAAACGTGGTCGGCGCGAATGGCGTGCGGATACAAGTCAGAAAGCGGAATGACGACAATTCATTAGACAGCGTGGGCAACCGGATCATTGAACAGGCTTGGCAAGCGTGGGGTCGGGCTGGTTTTTGCACCGTTGATGGCCGCGTGTCGTGGGTGCAAGCGCAGCGTCTATTTATGGAAACATTAGCGCGTGATGGCGAAGTGCTAATCCAAAAGATTAAAAACCCAGCCGGAAACCCGTTCGGCTTTTCGTTAAAATTTCTAGAAGCCGATTATCTTGATGAAGGTTATGATGCGCGGCTGAATAACGGCAACGAAGTGCGGATGGGCGTGGAATTGGACAAGCGCACCGGCAAGCCGTTGAATTATTACCTGTTTGAAGATCATCCGCATCACGATCAAGGCTATGGATCGCGCACAAAACGGCATCATAAGATTGTGCCAGCCAGTGAGATTATCCACTGCTATTTGCAGGATCGCGCTGGGCAGACCCGTGGCGTGCCTTGGATGAGCAACGTATTATCGCGCCTAAAGATGCTAGACGGCTACGAAGAAGCCACGCTGGTCAATGCGCGGGTTGCTGCGTCAAAGATGGGCTTTTTCACCAGCCCCGAAGGTGACGGTTTTGTTGGTGATGATTACGACAATCACGCGCCTATAATGTCAGCGGAGCCAGCCACGTTCACACAGTTACCGGCTGGAATGTCATTCACTGCCTTTGACCCGCAAAACCCGACTGACAGCTTTGCGGAGTTTGAGAAAGGCATATTGCGCGGGATCGCGTCCGGTCTTGGGGTCAGCTATGTATCGCTGGCGAATAACCTTGAAGGCGTTAGCTATAGCAGCATCCGGCAAGGCACAATTGAAGATCGCGACCATTTTAAGATGGTTCAGCAATTTATGATCGATCACTTCATTGATCCGATTTACCGCGCTTGGCTAGAAATGGCTATTACTGTTGGCCGCGTTAGCTTGCCGATGGGAAAATATGATTTGTTTGCTGATCAAGTCATTTACCGGCCACGCGGCTTTGCGTGGGTCGATCCGGCTAAAGAAATCAACGCCAGCGTCACCGCACTAAACAATGGCATCATTAGTTTGCAAGATGTGCATTCTCAATATGGCCGCGATACTGAAGAAATCTTTGAACAGATCAACCGCGAAAGCGAACTGGCTGATCGTTATGGCATTGATACCGCTTTCCAGCCGTTCGGCACAAAGGCACCAGTGCCAGCAACCGTTGATGCAGGGCAAGAAGATGGCGACCTATAAAGGCGTTGAAATCAGCCTAAAGCCAACCGAAGGTATGGCAGCCGAAGCGCGTAAATTCAAAAAGTGGCGCGAAGAAGGCAAACAAGGTGGCACTGATGTTGCTGTTGCGCGTGCGACACAACTGGCTAACCGGCAAGAACTATCTGCCGATACAGTGCGCCGGATGCACAGCTTTTTCAGTCGGCACGAAGTTGACAAGCAAGCCGAAGGGTTTAGTGCTGGTGAAGATGGTTATCCGTCAAAAGGTCGCGTTGCTTGGGCGGCGTGGGGCGGTGATGCCGGTCAGACGTGGGCAAGGACGAAAGATGCTGCGCTTGATCGCATTGACGAACGTGGTCTAGATTTAAATGAAGAAATCGCTGATAATGTTGGCGAGATTATAGAAAGGGCTGAACCGATGGATGAGCAAAAGCCAATGGACAGGCACATTCAAAATATTGTTGAAACTGACGATAGCGTGACTATCACGTTCGGCAAATCAGATGACACGCCGCCGGTTGTTGAAACCGCTGGCTATAAAGAAGATCAAGATCGTCTGGATCGCGGTGAACTGGTATTTCGCGCACGCGCTGCGGATATGGTGGAAGAAGATGACCGCCGCGTCAGAATGTCAATTTCAAGCGAAGAACCCGTTGAGCGTTCTTTCGGTTTAGAGGTTTTGCGTCACGATGATGGCGCGGCAGATTTGTCACGATTGAACAGCGGTCACGCACCATTATTGCTTGATCACGATCTGACAAAACAAATTGGTGTCATTGAAAGAACTTATTTGGATCAAGCTGATCGCAAGTTGCGGTCAGTGGTTCGCTTTGGAAAAAGCGCACTGGCTCAAGAAGTTTATCAAGACGTCAAGGATGGGATACGAAGCAACGTCAGCATCGGTTATCAAATCCGCACAATGGAAGACAAGAGGGCTGACGGGACGGTTGGCATTTCTTCTTGGTTGCCATACGAAGCCAGCATTGTATCTGTTCCCGCTGACGCTGGTGTCGGCGTGAACCGCAAAGCTGAATTTATCGAACCTACTATCAAGACAGAGGAAAAAGTTATTATGTCTGAAGTAAATCACGATGAAATCCGTGAAGCAGCCGCTGAAGCAGCCAAGCGCGATTTCCAAAAGAATGCCAGCGAGATCATCAATCTTGCTGTTAAACACAACCGCCGCGACCTAGCTGATCAAGCTATCGGTCAAGGCCAGTCTGTTGCACAATTCCGCGCAACATTGCTTGACGCCATTGGCGAAGGCAAGCCACTTGAGCAGTCAGCCGGTGCGGTTGATATGTCAGCCAAAGAAGAGCGTTCATATTCATTTATGAAAGCCGTTCGCGGTCTGGTTAATGGTTCTGGCTTGCAGGGTCTTGAGCGTGAAGTTTCTGAGCAAATTGCAAAGAACAATGGACGCGAAGCACGCGGTTTCTATGCACCGGATTCATTCTGGGGCGGTCGCCGTGACTTGACTGTTGGCACAGCCACAGCCGGTGGTCATTTGGTCGGCACAGATCATCTTGGTGATCAGTTTGTTGACGCACTCCGCGCACGTTTGGTCTTCAGTGAGCTTGGCGCACGCTTTATGACTGGTCTGCGTGGCGATGTTGCTATTCCAAAGCTTGCAACTGGCGTTTCAGCCGGTTTCGTTGCTGAGAATGGCGCAACAGCCGAAGTGAACGCTGTGTTCTCACAGATCACAATGTCACCAAAGTCACTTGGCGCATTTTCAGACGTTTCACGTTTGCTGATGATCCAGTCTGACCCGTCTGTTGAACAGATTGTTCGCGATGACCTTTTGAACGCAATTGCACAAAAGATCGAAGACGTTGCAATCGAAGGTGGCGGTTCAAATGAGCCATCTGGCATCATTGACACCGCTGGCATTGGTTCAGTCGCAATCGGCACAAACGGTGGCGCACTGACTTGGGATGCCATCACTGATCTGGTCAAAGAAGTTGAAGTTGACAACGCTGCAATCAATGGCAACACCCTTGCCTATCTGACCAACCCGAAAGTGAAGTCGCATATGGCTTCAACTCCAAAGGTTGCGTCAACTGACAGCGTAATGTTGATGGATGCGCCTTGGAATAGCCTTTATGGTTATGACTTGGCAGTGACCAACAATGTACCGTCTGACCTGACAAAAGGCACATTGACCACTGCGTCTGCAATGATCTTTGGTGACTTCAGCCAGCTAATGATGGGCTTCTTTAGCACACCAGACATCTTGATCGATCCATACACAGCCGGTTCAACCGGTGCAGTACGCATCCGCGTAATGCAGGAAATGGACTTGGCTGTTCGTCACGCCCAGTCATTCGCTGCGTGTCTCGACATCGATGCCTAAATAAACTGACGGGGCGGCTTTGGTCGCCCTGTCTTTCCCATAGGGGCGTGATATGAAAATCAGATGCAAACGTAATATTTTAATCAAGGGCAAAGCGCACGAAGTTGGCGATATTGTCGAAGTGGCTGAGAATGTGGGTTTTGATTTGGTCAATACTGGCAAAGTCGAAATTTATGAAGAAAAGCAAGGCATCACTGATCGGGCGATTGGCCTAACAAAGAAATCAGCGTCCAGCCTTATTAAGCGGAACACAAAGAAAAAATGACAACAAAACTGATTAAAATCACAACGCTAAAAGACTGCCAAGCGGGATCGGTCGGGATTATGCTTGCTGGCGAAGATCACGATGTTCGCGAAGATGAGGCGAACAAGCTAATTGATCGCGGTTATGCGAAGCTATGGTCAGCTAAAGTGGCTAAAGTAGCTAAAGTGGACGCCGACTAATGGCGGTCGAAACCGCAGATGATCGCGCTATATTCATTGGCGTTGATGATTTCGGGGTTGCCGCAACCTATAACGGCGGCACGATCAATGGCATTTTTGACAATGATTTCGTTGAAGTTGACGCTGGTGGGGGCGTTGGCTTTGCATTACAGCAACCACGCTTTGTTTGCCGCACCGCAGACGTATCAACCGCCGCTGAAGGCGACACTATTACGATCAGCGCGGTGGCCTACACAATGCGGATTGTGCAGGATGACGGCACTGGTATGACCACGCTGGTCTTGGAGAAACAATAAATGGCGCACGTTCGGCAGCAAATCCGCGACCAGATCGTGACGACATTGACGGGATTGACCACAACCGGCAGCAACGTATTCCGCAGCCGTATCTTCCCGCTGGAACAGACAAAGCTTCCGGCACTTTGCATTTTTACCAAGAGCGAAGCCACCGAATTTGATACAATCACTTTAGCGCGTTCGGTAAATCGGGTTTTGGAAGTTGCTGTTGAAGCATATGTAATTGGCACAGCGAATTATGATAATGCGCTGGATGGAATTGCGGTTGAGGTTGAAGAAGCCATTGCCGCTGATGTGACGCTGAACAATCTGGCAAAAGATGCACAGGTTGTTGCGTTTGAGGCTGACTATAGTGGTGACGGCGAACAGCCGGTGGCCGTTGGTCGGTTTACAATATCGGTGCAATACCGCACCAAAGAAAATGACGTTGAAACTGCCGTTTAGAAAAGGAACTTAAAACGATGGCTACTTTTAAAGGAAACGATGGTGTCGTTCTAATCGGCACAGACGTAATGGCTGAAGTGATTTCATTTAGCGTGGACGAAACCGCCGATGTAATCGAGGACACAGTTATGTCCGATGTGGCGAAAACGTACAAAGCTAGCTTTACAGATTTCACCGCAACCGTTGAGACATATTTTGACGATACAGATGCCGCACAGCAAGCAGTAACCGCTGGCGATACTGTTGTCCTGAAATTGCAAATGGAAGGCAACACAAGCGGCGACCACCAGCTAACAGGCTCCGCGATTGTCACAAGCCGTTCAATTGGCGTATCATCTGATGGGATTAACACCGCCACCTATTCGCTGCAAGGCACAGGCGGCCTAACTGAAACAACCGTTTAAGGGGTAAATTATGGGCTTGGGAGAACAGATCGCCGCAAGGCGTAACCGCGACCGAAAGGTCATTAAAGTTGATGAGTGGGGCGAAGATGGTCAGCCGTTGGTTATTTATTCTGGGGCTATTACCGCCGGAGACATTGATAAGCTGCAAAGAAAGCACAAAGACTTTCTGAACAATATGACGATCAGCGGAATGGTTGATCTGATTATTACCAAAGCTGAAGATGCCGATGGCAAACGATTGTTCACCATTGAAGATAAAATGTTTTTGATGGGTGATAGCGTGGCCTTGATTGCTGATATTGCCGGGCAGATGTTTGGCGATGTTGAAAGCGTTGGGGATGCGGAAAAAAACTAAAGGGCGACCCGTTAAGGCTAAATATGCTAGCCCTAGCGGATCGCCTTCACAAGACACAAGCCGAAATTGAAGAATTGACGCTGACAGAACTGAACGAATGGTTCGCATATTTTAAGGTGATCGAAGATGGCAAATCAAAATCTTAATTTCACGATCACAGCGAAAGACCTTACACAAGGCACTTTCCGCAAACTAAACCAGTCGCTGGGTCTTGTTCGCAAAGCACTATTCAACTTCAAGGTCGGGCTGACAGCCGTTGCTGGTGCGGCTGGTATTGGCTTGCTGGTCAAATCATCACTGCAAAGCATCGACACGCTGGGCAAGACGGCGCAAAAGCTGGGCGTCACCAGTCAAGCACTGCAAAAGCTACGATATGCGTCTAATCTGGCTGGCGTGGAAACGCGCACAGTCGATATGGCGGTGCAGCGGTTTACGCGGCGGTTGTCTGAAGCTGCAAACGGCACTGGCGAAGCTAAAGACGCGCTTAAAGAACTTGGTCTGAACGCTAAAGAACTCGCTAAACAACCACTTGATAAGCAAATGCTAAAGCTGGCTGATGCGTTTGATAACGTGCAAAGCAGCGGCGATAAAGTGCGTCTGGCGTTTAAGCTGTTTGACAGTGAAGGCGTGGCGTTTGTAAATACGCTAGAAGGCGGCAGTGCAGCCTTGCGTGAAATGTTTAATGAAGCTGAAGGGCTTGGCTTTGTTCTTTCATCAAGTGCTGTTGCTGGCGTTGAACAAGCAAATGATGCGGTGATGAAATTGTCATCAATGCTTGGCGGTGTCCGCGATCAAATTGTTGCTGGCCTAGCACCAGCTTTAACTTTTATAGCTGATATAATTAGAAAAAAACTTGTTGACGCAATTCAAGGTGAAGATGGATTAGGTAATATTGAAGATTTTGCACGCAAAGTTGCTTTGGCTGCAATTGACTTAATGGAAAAAACAACAAAAGGTGCGGTGCGATTTGCCAACACTATAATCCGCAGCATTAACAATGTTATTTTGTCTGCGCGAGTTATGGCATCGATATTCCGCGCTGATATTGGTAAAAGTTTAAAAGATTTTGAAAAAATTAGTGAGCAATTAGGTGCGACTTTGTTTAATGATCTGCGTGCTGCAATAATAGCCGCAGATAATGTGACTAAAAAATATAACAACACAAATAACGATGGCGTTGCAAAAGTTAAAACTTATGCGGACGCTTTAAAAGATTTAAAAGAAGCCGCAGAAAAGGTCGGTGAGGGTATGGGCGATGCAGCGGTGCGCGGCGTTAAATCATTGGAAGATGCCTTAGTTGACTTTTCTATGGGTGCGGCCAGTGCAAAAGAAGCTTTTAAAAATATGGCGCGGTCGATCATTAGCGATCTAATCCGAATGCAAATTCAACAAAATATTACAAAACCGCTTTCTGGTATGCTTTCTGGTATGTTTAGTGCAGGGGGTGCCGCTGGCGGTAGCGGCAACCCTTCTTATACCGCTTATGAGCCAAAAGCTATGGGCGGCCTAGTAAATGCTCGCCAGCCATATATGGTTGGTGAACGCGGCAGAGAATTGTTTGTGCCAAATAGCAGCGGCACTATTGTGCCAAATAACAAGCTGGGCGGTGGCGGTGTAACTGTCAATCAGACAATTAATCTATCGGCTGGCGTATCGCAAACAGTACGCGCAGAGGTGATGCAAATGATGCCGCAAATACAAGAAGCATCAAAGGCCGCTGTCCTAGACGCAAGACGGCGCGGCGGTTCATTCAGTGCGGCATTCGGGTGATCTAAATGGCAATTTCATATCCACTAACATTTCCAACGCAGACCGGCATCGCCAGTGTTAATTTGCACGCGATTAACAGCGTTGCAATTAGTCAAAGCCCATTCACTTACAAGCAGCAAGTGGTGGCGCACACAGGGCAACGCTGGGAAGCTGAAGTCAGTTTGCCACCAATGAAGCGTGACGATGCCGAAGTTTGGATTGCTTTCTTGCTATCGCTTAAAGGTATGCGCGGCACGTTCTTAATGGGCGATCCTAATTGTGCCACAGCACGCGGCAGCGCATCAACTGCGGCTGGCACGCCGGTTGTTAATGGCGCAGACCAGACCGGCGATAATTTGACCATTGACGGCTTGCCAGTTAGTGCAACCGGCTATTTGCTTGCTGGCGATTACATCCAGCTAGGCGGCGGTTCTAGTGCGACACTGCACAAAGTTCTAACCAACGTGGACAGCAACGCGGCAGGACAAGCAACGCTGGACATATGGCCGCACATCCGCACAGCACCGGCTGATGACAGCGCGGTCGTGGTTGCTAACGCGGTTGGCAATTTCCGGCTTTCCACAAACCAATCGGACTGGTCTATCAATAACGCCAGCTTCTATGGCATCACGTTTCCAGCCATCGAGGTTATCATTTAATGAGCCGCGAACTAACCCAAAGCATTATTGACAATCTTGAAGCGGCAGAGGTTCAGCCGCTTTTTGCTGTTGAGCTATATCTGGACACGCAAACGCTGTATATGTGGACTGGCATCGGTGATCTGGTGTTTAACGGCGTAACCTATATCGGCACAGGGCAGTTTCTTGAGATTAGTGAACTGCAAGAAACCGCTGAAATATCGGCAAAGGGTGCGACTGTTAGCTTGTCCGGCATACCGTCTGAATTAATTTCGCTGGCGATCAGTGAACCATATCAAGGCCGCAAGTGCAAAATCCTGTTTGGCTTGATTGATGCTGACCGGCAATTCTTGATGTTGGAAAATGGCAGTTATTTGCTGGCTGAAGATGGAAGCCGGATTGATGTGTCGCAGGGTGCGGTGTCGCCAGTGGTTGAAGTGTTTAACGGCTATATTGACCAGATGACAATTATGGAAGGTGCGGAGACTAGCAGCATTGCTATATCGGTCGAAAGCCGTTTGATTGATTTAGAGCGTGCGCGAATTTTCAGATATAACGATCAGAACCAAAAAGCCAGATATCCAAACGACAAGGGCTTTGAATTTGTCGAAGATTTGCAAGACAAAAAATTCAATTGGGGGCGTGGGTGAGGCTTGATGATTGGCCGGAAAGATTTGATGCGTTTATAAATGAGTGGCGAAATCGGCCATTCTGCTGGGCGCAATTTGATTGCATTAGGTTTGCGGATGAAGCGCATTATGTGCAGACCGGCAAGCACATTTTTAATGATTGGTTCGGAACCTATACGACTGAATGGGGCGCGTTTCTAAACTACAACCGGCAAATGAAGCGCAGCGGTCATACAAATATTATAACGGCGATTAATAGCCGTTTAAAGGCCGTGGACTGGATTGTGCCACCAAGGGGTGCAATTATAGGTCGGGGCGATTACGGGGCGTTGATGGTGACTGAAATCGCCTTGGGCGTTGCGCTGGGTGATAAAGTTGCGTTTTTAGGTTATGATGGTCTGGAATTTTCACCGGCTAAACCAACTGATTTGATTTGGGTTGTAGAATGAACAAGATCACGCTTCTAAAAACCACAACATCGCTAACATCTGCGGCGATGATTGCCCTTATTCCAGAAGCAGCTTATGCGATGCCGCCGGTTGTTGTTGCTGCGGCGACCGCTGCTTTGGCAAGTACAGCGGCAGCGTGGGTGATGGGGACGCTGACAGTCAGCTTTATGACTGCGTTTATGACTTCATTCGCGTTAAATGTTGCGCTTGGCCTTGTCAGTCAGTCGCTTTCACCAAAGCCAAACGCGGGTGGTCAGCAAGCCGGAACGTCTGCGATTTTGGTCAGCGGATTATCGCCCGTTGCAGATCATCAAATTATCTATGGCCGCACAAAGATCGGCGGTGCCGTGGTCTATAAAGAGGCCACAGACAACAATAAATTTATGCACATTGTTGTTGCACTTGCCGGTCACGAAGTCGAAGAAATTGAAACAGTTTATTTAAATGATGAAGCTGTGACGATTGACGGTGATGGCTTTGTGACTGCGCCAAGCAAATATGTAATTGAAGAAGATGGTGAAGATACAAGATATGTCGTGCGGATCAATAAGCATCTGGGAACGGCAACGCAAGCGGCAGATGAAGATTTGGTCAGCGAAAGTGCTGGCAAATGGACAAACGATCATCGGTTGCAAGGCATTGCTTATATTTATGCACGATTAGAGTTTGAAGCTGACGCATTTCCAAATGGTGAGCCAAACATTACAGCAATCGTCAAAGGCAAAAAGGTATATGATCCGCGCACATCAACAACTGCGTGGTCAGATAATGCCGCGCTGTGTTTTCGCGATTACCTTACAAGCGATTATGGCCTAAATTCACCGGCTGATGAAATTGATGACGCGCTGACGATTACAGCCGCAAATATCTGTGATGAAAATGTATCGTTGGCAGTCGGTGGCACAGAAAAGCGATACACCACCAACGGCGCATTTTCTACTGGTGTTAAACCGGCTGATGCTATCGACAGCCTATTGCGTCCAATGGGCGGGATGCTGTGGTATGCACAGGGCAAATGGCGGGCAAAGGCAGCGGCCTATGTCACGCCAACGCTGACGTTTGACGAAGATGATTTGCGAAGCACGTTGCAGATCAACACGCGGCATTCACGGCGTGACAACTTTAACATCGTGCGAGGTACGTTTCGCGGTTCCGAAAGCAACTGGCAATTCAGCGATTTCCCAGAAATCAAAAGCAACACGTTCATTCAAGTCGATAACGGGCAAGAAAGTGCAATGGATTTGGAATTGGGAATGGTGTCATCTGCGGCCACAGCGCAGCGGATTGCTAAAATTGCACTATATCAAAACCGCGAACAGCTAACATTATCAGCCAGCTTTGGCTTGCGTGCTTTTCAATTGCAAGTCGGTGATGTGATCTTGTTCAATAATAGCCGCGCTGGTTTTGTTGATAAGCCGTTTGAAGTGCTATCGTGGACATTTGCACCGGACGGAAATGGTGCGCTTGAAGTCAAGATGACACTGCGCGAAACGTCTGCGGCAGTCTATAGCTGGGCAACTGAAGAAAACGCATTTGAAACAAATAATACAACGCTTGCTGACCCGTTTGATGTTCCGGCCATTGGTCTGAACATTAGCAGCGAAGCGCGGGTGATTAACGAGCATCTAACAAATGTTATAATTGCAGAAGTCACATCGGCATCGCCAGAACGCATAGACAACATTGAGGTTCAATATCGCAAGGTCGGTGAAACAGTTTATTCCACTGGTCACGTTGGCGATCTTGGTCGCGTTGAAATTCTTGACGTTGAAGACAGTGACTATGATATCCGCGCAAGGGCGATTAACACATTTGGCATCAAGGGTGAGTTTACAACGCGGCAAGGCGTTACTGTGCAAGGCTTGGCCGATCCACCGGCTGACATTACCGGATTTATTGGCAGCGTGACGGCTGGCGGTCTGCATTTGGAGTGGGAGCCAGTGCCAGACCTTGACTTATCATTTTACCGAATTCGCTATAGCAGCCAGACAACCGGCGCGACATTTGCCAACAGCACCACAGCAATCAATAAGGTCGCACGCCCCGCTAACAGCGTCACAGTGCCGCCGCGTGCTGGCACATATATGATTAAAGCATATGACAAATCGGGCAACGCTAGCGTCAATTATACCAGTTTGGTTATCAGCCAAAATGATTTGCGCGTCTTTGCAAATACGCTAACGCAGACAGAAGACCCATCGTTCAGCGGCAGCAAGACCGGATGCTCTGTTATTTCCGGTGATCTGCGTATCACAAGCCCAGCAACCGCACCAACCACAGCAACATATGATTTTAGCAATTACATCGACACAGGATCGGTCAACTTGTGCGAAGTGACAATGCCAATGGACGTTGTGCGGATCGACAATAGTGCGCCTTTGTGGGATACTATCGCTGGCAATTGGGATAGTTTTGCTGGCAATTGGGATGACTGGACAGGATCGGTGCAGTTTACCGACACAAATGTTTTGCAATATATTTCGATCACTGATGACAATCCGGCTGGTTCACCAACGTGGTCGCCTTACAAACAATTTAAAACTGGTGACTTTTCAGGACGTGCATTTAGGTTTAGAATAGAACTGCAATCGACCAACGATGACGTAACGCCAAGCATTGATGAGTTAGCTGCAAAAGTTAGGTACGGGTAAATGGCCACACACGATTATGTAATTGACAATCAATCAGCCCCATCAGCGCGGTCTGACATAAATAACGTGTTGCAAGCGATTGTTACAAATAACAGTAACACATCTGCGCCATCGGTTACTTATGCCGGTATGTGGTGGCTTGATACCACAAACAATTACTTAAAACTGCGCGATAAGGACAATGCTGATTGGGTTATCGTTGGTGAGTTGGATGTAACCAATGATCGCTGGAAGCTGATTAGCGATAGCATAAAAGCTGCATCGGCTGGTGGCATTGACGTGCTAAACAGCAGCGGCACAAAGATTATTGACTTGCAAGTGGCATCACAAGCCACAGCCGAAGCTGGCACAAACAACACTGAGCTGATGACACCATTACGCACAGCGCAAGCGATTGCCGAAAATGCGGTGTCTTATCCGCAAGTCATCACAACGCTGACCAGCGGCACTACCTACACGATCCCATCTGGCGCACAAGCTATTCTGATCAGAGCATCAGGCGGTGGAGGCGGTGGTGGACACAGGCGCATAACGAACAACAGTTCAGGTGAGGGTCTACCGGGTGCAAACACAACCGTGACAAACGCTACCTTGGGTATCTCAATAACCGCAAAGGGCGGCCAAGGGGGCATTACAGCGACAGGGGTGGTGTATGGTGGCTTTATGGACTACTTGACCGGCGATACCGGCGGTGATGTCCAGCGTGGCAAAGGGGCTGGCGGCGGTTCTGCGTACAGCGATAACTATGACACAGCAGCTTTTGCCGGAAGATCAGCAAACCTTGTAACCAAATATGTCACAGGTTCAAGCGTCGGCGGTCAAACGCTTACATATTCGATTGGTGCAGGCGGAGCAGGTTCGGCATTTGGAAAACAAGGTGAAACAGGTTATATCGAAATTACAGTTTGGTAGGTAAAAATGGCCGATAAAAAAATATCCGAATTGACAACGATCACCGGCGCAGAAACAGTCGCAGATGATTTTTTTGTTGTTGTTGATACCTCTGGATCAGCCACCAAAAAAATTAGCCGCGATGAATTGACTAATGCGGTTGGTGGCCCTCAAACTGGTGCTGAGATTAAATCTCTTTATGAAGCTGAAGCCGATACAAATGCTTTTACTGATGCCGAAAAATCCAAACTATCTGGCGTTGAAGCTTCAGCTACGGCAGATCAGACTGGTGCAGAGATAAAGGCTGCTTATGAAGCCGAAGTCAATGCGTTTACAGATGCGCAGTTCACTAAATTGGCTGGTATTGAAACGGCAGCGACTGCAGATCAAAGTGATGCTGAAATCAAAACTGCTTATGAAAATAACAGCGACACCAATGCCTTTACTGACGCTGAAAAGACAAAGCTGGCAGGCATTGAAGCTAATGCAGATGTCACAGACGTTACAAACGTAACTGCTGCCGGTGCTTTGATGGACAGTGAAGTGACTAATCTCGCACAAGTTAAGTCATTTGACAGCGCAGATTATGCTACGGCTGCACAAGGCGCTGCGGCTGATGCAGCATTGCCGAAAGCGGGCGGTGCTTTAACTGGCGCAGTCACAACCAATAGCACATTTGATGGTCGTAATGTATCTGTTGATGGCAGCAAATTAGATGGGATTGAAGCCGGTGCCACTGCCGATCAAACAGCGGCAGAAATCCGCGCATTGGTTGAGGCCGCAACAGACAGCAACGTATTCACTGATGCAGACTACAGCAAACTAAATGCTATTGAGGCATCAGCCACGGCAGACCAAACAGCCAGTGAACTACTTACTGCTGTAAAGACGGTCGATGGCTCTGGGTCAGGCTTGGATGCTGACTTACTCGATGGTCAACAAGGCTCGTACTACACAGGTTACACTGATACAGCCGTATCCAACTTAGTAGATAGTTCACCATCCGCACTGAACACACTGAACGAATTAGCCGCTGCTTTAGGTGACGATGCTAACTTTAGCACCACTGTTACTAATTCTATTGCCACAAAACTACCGCTGGCGGGCGGAACAATGACTGGCAATATTAGTTTTGCAGCCGGTCAAACTTTTGATGGCAGGGATGTGTCAGCGGACGGTAGCAAGCTAGATGGCATAGAGGCTGGAGCTACGGCAGATCAGACTGGCGCAGAAATCAAAGCAGCCTATGAAGCCGAAGCAAATGCTTTTACAGATGCGCAGTTTACCAAACTAGCTGGGATCGAGGCATCGGCAGATGTAACAGACACAGCTAACGTGACTGCCGCTGGCGCTTTAATGGACAGCGAGGTCACTAACCTTGCACAAGTCAAGGCTTTTGATAGCTCCGATTACGCTACAGCCGCGCAAGGCACAACCGCTGATGCAGCATTGCCAAGAACCGGCGGTGCAATGACAGGGGCTATCACAACCAACTCGACTTTTGATGGACGAGATGTTGCAGTGGATGGTGCCAAACTGGATGGGATTGAGGCTGGAGCCACGGCAGATCAAACCGCTGCTGAAATTAGAGCAGCCGTTGAAGCAGCAACAGACAGCAACGTGTTTACAGATGCCGATCACACAAAGTTAAATGGCATTGCTACAGGCGCAACAGCCTACGGCGACAGTGACGTTGACACGCATTTAAACACATCAACCGCAGCAACCAATGAGGTTCTTAGCTGGACTGGCACTGATTATGATTGGGTTGCTCAGTCTGGCGGCGGCGGTGCGCTTGAGCTTTACGCTGAAAACCCTAGCAGTCCAACTGCGCCTTCTGCGACAGGAACAAATGCCGTTGCTATTGGTAATGGTTCTACTTCCTCCGGTAGTAATTCAATTGCAATAGGTCAAAGTGCAAATGCTGCTAATGGCTTGGCTCTTGGTAAATCGGCAA
>Ga0208644_1001802_pt1 | contig 17569 bp, 19 predicted proteins | sample VirMetDEL_Nov_18_FD_184517 | JGI IMG/M metagenome (GOLD analysis project Ga0208644, IMG submission 184517) | Aqueous microbial communities from the Delaware River and Bay under freshwater to marine salinity gradient to study organic matter... | ecosystem: Environmental > Aquatic > Marine >... | reverse complement strand
TTGTACCTGTTGTTGAAGTATCTGGTTCTGTTATTGATGTTGTTGTAAAGCCAGCAGATAAACAAAAAGGTGCACCATTTATATAATAATCATCTGTACCACAATAACTATCATTTGAACCTTCCGCTTCGTCTGTTCCTGATTCATCATTGAACTCATCTACAACACCATCTACTAAATTAAATACAGTTAACCCCTCGTTTACTGCCATCTTAAATCCTAATAATGAAATATTAAAAGCGTTTGTGTCTTGTTGTGTTGTGTCTATGGCACCCCAACTACCATCACCAGCAAGATATACACTTGATGAACCTGGTTGAGATATTGCCGAAGTGGCAACTTTACCTGATGTAGAAATAGTTGCTAATTTTGTATCTGAAATGGCCGCACAAGCATTAATGTCGGCATTTACAATAGCACCATCAACTATTTTTGCTGATGTTACTGAATTGTCTGATGGAACGATTAAATTTGAATCTGTTGTTTTTGGATTGATAACGTATATTTCAGCACCACTATCTGGAGCGGCCGTAAAAGTAATTCTTCTTAAATTACCTGAACCGTCTTCACCTAAAGTATAGGCGTCTGAAGCACCTGGTTCTTGTCTAATATTATCTACAAATACTTGTATCTCATTAGCACCTGAAGCGTCGCTTGTTAAATCAAAAGCGACCGTAGAACCGTCACCCGTAAATGTATCTTTTTCGTTAAGAGCACGTTTAATTTGTGCTGGGTCTTTTCCAATATACGCCATTTGTTATCCTTATACGTCTTCTAATACTGTAATTGTAGCGTCAAGTGATGTTGCTGAACTTGCCTCTACTCTTAATACGTCACCAGTTGAACCATCGTTTTGAACTACTATTTTATTACCTGACATTACTTCTAATGAAGCGCCTGCAGGAATTGTAGCGTCCTTGACAATGTAAACATCATTTGAACCATCATAGTTATCCAAAAATACAGAAGCAGTAATACCTGCCGCTGTTTTATTTGCTAATGTGATTCCAATAATAATTGATTCTAACGCAGTTGAACCTGCACCCGCTGGTACTGTATAAACAGCGTCAGCAGAAGCGCCTGTACTTGTTCCGACATCTGGTTTTGTAAATCTTTTAAAATCGTTAGCCATTGTTGTTTCCTTTTAATATTTATACTATTTATAATATTATCCTAGAGCAACTGCTTGAGCAATTGCAAAAGGTTGTGTTGCAACAGAAACACTATTTACTTGTATGTCTGTTGTAAAATTAGCAGTACCAGAACCTGTAACATTTACGGCACCTGTTATAGAACCACTGTTAATTGTTAATGTACCATCTGTAAAAGTTGTAGATGTAATACTTGTCAAACCTGTTATTGTAGAGTTAAGTGTAAAGGTAACCGTGTCTGTAGCACTCACAGCCGCCGTTATATTAGAATCTCCAGTAAAAGTGATAGTATCACCACCAGCAATACTTTGAGTTGTAGATGAAGAACTATCAACGATTGTAAAACCAGAATAGTGAGAAGCAGACACTTCATTGATTGCACCGACTAAATCAGTAGCAGTCGTAGTAAGTGTCGCTGGATCACCTATATCCGTTTGTGAAAGACTGTTAAAGGTCGTTCTAAACGTTTCAAGTGTATCTGTTAATGCTACGGTTCTTGCGGCCATTTTACTTGTTAATTACCTCTTTTAATAATTTTTTGATTTCAAATAATTCAGACTTTAAACTATTTATTTCCTTTACAGTATTTCTTAATTCATCACTTTGTTTTTCTCTCATTTTGTGTCTTTTCATATAAATTTGATATTCAGAAGCATTTGTGTTTACAATTGCGTTAGAGTTTGTATCTCTTTCTAAATTTGAATATCCTTGTACTTTTAATCTACTCATATTAGACCGCCAATGCAATACCTCTCATATCTCTTAAAATAGGTGGATATGATGATATACTTCCTTTCATTACAATTTTTAATTGGAATGATGTAAAGTCGTGTATATTAGTTGCTGAATATTTGTATTCTTTAAATGTTGAATCATCTTCAGCAGGAGTAATTGCAACATCTGGACTTCCATCTGAATTAAATGGTGTGTAATCTAAATCTTCAATATTTCTTTCATCTTCTGGACCTGTAACTCTATAATACATTTCAACTTCAGAACTTGAACGAATATTTGCTGTTAATCTTATATCTAGTGCTGTTGAAGCATTTTCTAATACAATTGGTTTTGTTAAGTACACAGCAGCAGTTGATGAACCTGTTGCAGCTGTATCAGCAACAAAGTTTGGTGTATTACTTACAGTAGGATTATTTAATCTGTTTTGAATTGTAAAGGCACTCATTCTTTGAGTATCTAATACAGGTGATAATTTTGTGTTTGTTGTTGATAACTCTAAAATTGTGTAGAATGATTTAGCACCTGACATTTCATTTGTTTCATTAATTTCACTTGCAACAATTTGTGGTGTTGTAAAGAAAATATTATCATTATTTACAACAGCAAGTTTATTAGCAAATGAAGTTAAACTAAATTCTGACTCAGAACCGTGAATAGATTTACCAGTTGTTGGTCTTACATAGTAATCTATATTTGTTCCTGGTACTAACATAGTTTGAATACCACCAAGGTTTAAGACATCAAATGCTCTGTTTTGTGTAGCGGTTACTGTTGCACCACCTACATCTCCAGTGGCCGTTGCTGTACCAGCAGTTGTAACATCATAACTATCTAAAGTTACATTTGAAATACTTGTATATGTTGTATTAATTTGTGCCGAAGTAATACCATTGTAAGTACCACTTGCTACACCAGCAATTGTAACATTGTTATCTGTACCGTGCATTCCGTGATTTGGATGGAATACTCTAATTACACCAGAACCATTTGTTGTTCTAATAGGATTATTTTTAAGTGTTCTTGCAGGTAAAGTGTCATTTGTTAATGTAACTGTACCTGTAACTTGACTAAACTCGGCTCTTCTTAACAAGAATTTCATATCTTCGTTTTGGTCAGCCGTCCAAGTTGAACCGTTTTGAGATTTAAATAATACACCAGCATATGGCTGTTGCGATATGGTTCTATCAGAACCTAAATTTGTTTCACCTAATCTTGCCACATAAGCATTGTACTCTTGTGAGTTTGCTAATACAACAATACAGTATTCAACATTGTCTTGTATATAAACAGGACTTGAAAAAGTAAATTTAGTTGCTGTCGTAGCATCTGAACTTACATTTACAGCACTTGGATTTAAAGTTGTTTCTGAAAATGGTAATATTTTTTGACCTGGATAACCATTTACAACATCTCTAATTTGTACCGTAATGGGAATATTATTATCTTTTGAACTAAAGAATAGGTCTACTGAAGTTAAAAATACACCACCTTCATCATCAATTAAGAATGTTTGTGCTAGTGGGTCGTGGTATCCAACTTGTCTTTCAGTTGTTCTTGTAGATGTTCTTGTAATTGTTTGGTCTTCAGTAACACTTCTCATTTCAACACGAGCTTCTCTACTTGATAAAATAGTTTCTCTTACAGTTTCTAATAAACCTCTTGCAACATATTCAGCGTTTGCAGCTGTTTCAACGTTTGCATTTGTTAAACTATTTGTAGATGAACTTGTTAATCTGAATAATCTTTGACCTGTTCTCCATCTAGGATTTGCGTTAACTTTTGGATCAGGTATAGCAAATGTTCCTTCAACTTTACCATTTGCGTCTGTTACTAAATTACCACCTAATGAACCACCATCTGGTGTTACATATGAAGATATATCAATATTATCAAAGAATGGATATACTCTTGTATTTGGTTTCATTCTTGTAGCGACAAATGTTAATGTTCTACTTCTAATAAATGGAACAAAAGCAACTGAAACTACTCTATCACCAATTGATGTTCTAACTGTTTCTGGTACAGCAACTGCTCTAATACCTGTTCTTGTTTGAGAAACTTGTTGTGCTGTTGTAATTTCTTCTCTAGCAACTACACCCCATCCGTGACCTTGTCTTCTTCTATATGTACCTACACGTCTTCTTTCTGTTTCAACAGGTCGACCTGTCCAAGTATCTTGCCATTCATTCCAAACAGTTGACATAGGAAATTCTGACAATTGAGCAGAGTTACCTGTATTTCTTGTTAAGTTATCCCAACTTCCATTAGGATTATTAATAACTAATTCAGGTGCTCTTTCTGTTTCTTTCCACTCATCACTTGGTGGAGTTAATTCTATTGAACCAATCCAAGTAAATACACCAAATGGGTTTACATTAATTGATTTACTAGCATATGGTTGGTCAATTAAAGTTGATTCTGTATATGGTAACGTAATTAAGTCACCAGTTTTTTGATAGTTTGCAGCTGTTCTATCAGCGGCAACAATGGCAGTACCATCGTCATCTCTTTCAATTAATTGTACAGCGTCTTCATGGAATGTTGGTCTTAATTGTCCTTCAGCATAATCAATAGAAGCTTTATAATCATTATTTCCAACATCACCTATATTGTGACCTGTAAAATTATCAACAACAAATCCATTTTTAAATCTGTCAAAACCATCAGCGTCTTGTATCTGTAAATTTTGTGCAGCTGTTTCTAATAAAGATAATTGAGTATAGTATTCAACGGTTTCAATTCTACTTTCTATTCTTCCAATATCTCTCATTGTATAACGTTTATTATCAACGTGTTCAATACCAACTTCAGCGGTACTTAAAGTATAACTTGGTAAAAATAATGTGTATAGGTGCATAGCATTGTCTAGTGTACCAGGCACTCTTGGTTGTGCCGAACTTGAACCTTTTAAAACTTTAAAGTTACCATCTTTATCTAAATAAATTTTATCTACTCTTCCTAAATAGAACTCAAAATCTGAAGATATATCAGAACCAAATTCTACTGGATCAACTGTTGAGGCACCACTACCATCAAATGAACGGTCTTGCGAACCTGAATTAATAGTTGAAGCGTCATCAACTCTTGGTCTAAAATCTAAACTATCTCTTAATTCATATCTTACACCAGTTGTTGTTGATATATAAGCAGGAATATCTTCATAATCAATTACACCAGAATAAGAGTCCACATCAAAGTAATCTCCTGAACCATGTGAAAAGTAATCAAAGTCAACAAGTAATCTACCTGTTGGAGTAATTTCACCATTTTTTAATCTTAATCTACCTATATCATAGAAGTTATCTCTTTGTCCTGTATCGAAATCAAAACGACTTGTAATATCTGTATCACTGGCTGTAGCATTTGTACTAAAGTCAGCAGACATATAAACAGCATTAATTCGATAAACGTCTGCTTTTCCTAAACCAATTGTACCAGACTCAATTTCAGTTTGACCTGTTTTTTGAACAGTTGTATTTGAGTTAAGTGTTTTTGTTTTTGAACCTGCAACACTTCTATTTACAGTAGCAAGTATTTTAACTTTATGACCTTGATAATCAGTACCAAAATCTAATGTTAATGTTTTACCTGATGGTGAACCGCCTAATACAAAAATAGGATCACCTTCGTGGTTATTACCTGTTAAACTTAAAACATCTCCAACAGCACCTGAAGTACCAGCACCTGTTGTCATAATTGAAACTGAAAAATCTTTTTCTGCTAAAGCACTAAATGTTTCGTTAGTACCAGCAGTAATTGTAGCATCACCATTTGAAGAAAGTGTAGCAGTAAAATGTCTTCTTACTGTAAAGTTTGTGTCTGTGATACCAGAATTATTAGTTGTTTTTAAAGTTTTAATTGTTTCATATGGTAACTTAAATATAGAAACATTTTTTTCTGGTGATTGAATAACACTTCGTCTTCTCGTTATAATTGTTTTTGTAGAAGCTGCAGCTGTTACACTATTAAGTGTTAAACTAGAATTAGAAATAATTGCCTCTACTAATTTTGTTTCTGTATTACCACTATCGTTTGTAAATGAAATTGAATCACCTACAACTAATTCTTCAGCAAATCTTGTATTAATACCTTGTACATCAGCAGAACCTGAACCAACATCAATTGTTCCTGTTAATGTAAAGTTACTTCCGTTTGTAGCATCAAGTGCTGTATCAGCAGTATAAGTTGGCGAACCTGCCATACCAACTTGTTTAATTTGTGGAAAATCAAAATCTGTAACACCTTTAAATCCTACAGCATCTGCTTGAATTACAGCAGTATTAGAAGAAGTACCACCTGTAATAGTTTCTCCAGCAGAAAAATCTCCTTGTACATTTGATATTACTACAACACCGTGTGTAGCAGTACCACCTGAAGCATATGAAGTTACATTTATTGCTGTTGTGCCATCTGTATCATATAATTCAAAAGTGTTTGTGTCTGGATTTCTAACTGTAAATACAGCAGTGCCTTGAGCAGTTGAATCAACTTGATAGGTTGCACCTGAAATTGTAACTTGTTGTCCTTCTTCAAAACCGTGTGATGTTGCGGTTACAACACCTGGACTTGCGACTGAAATATCAGTTATCGCAACTGACCTTGTTGTTGAAACACTTTGTACATTACCAGTAGCATTTGAGGTACTGCCTGTTACAACTTCACCTGTAGTAAATGATTGGTCGGTTGTAATATTTAAGTGTGTAAACATTGTAATATCAAACAGATAATGTTTGTATATTGCACTTGTTAGTGAACCACTAGCAAAAATATTTGAAGCAGCATTACCAGATGAATATTCAAAACCTCTGGATTTAGCACGACCAATTTGAGGTACAGTTGCACCACTTGTTGATTGTTCAGTACCACGAGAACCTGTAGCAGTTTTATATAAATTAACTGCTTTGAAAGCTTCTACATCACCAGAAACAAATCCTACATCTGGTGAACCATAAATGTTTGTAACGTTTACAAAGTTACCAACATCAAATCTTGTATTAAAATTATTTTGTGTATCAAAATCTCTTGCCTTATCTACATCAACAAAAGTTGTACCAATTTTTTCTATTTCGTATCCTCTAACATATGCTTTACCTGGAGAAATACCAACTGCTAATTTAGCATTGTCACCACCATTTGCTGATGTATATATTCCTCGATTACCAGCTTCGTCATTTAAATGTTCTCTAACATCTATATCAAATGCTCTAACTGTGTAGTCACCTGATTCGTCATATGTTCTTCTAGCAAAAGTATCTTCTAATACAGCGTATTCAGTTGTTCTAACTTGATTTTGTAAAGTACCACTTGATAATCTTAATAACTCATAAAAATTTGTATCTTCGGTACTTGTTAATGATTTTTTAGTTAATGTTAATTCTATTTTAAATCTGTGAGCACCAGGTGCATTGACATTAGATGAACCTGCTGCATTATCATTTAAAGTGGCATCATCACCAGGAGTAACAAAAGTTTCTGAAACCGTTAAACCTACTCTATAACTTGGAGTGTTAGTATATTTGTCAAGTATTAAAGTTTGTGCTGATACTTGAACGTGAAATCCATTGATGTAATAAACACCTTGTTGTATTTGTGCAGCCGAACCAGTTGCTGTTGTATCAACGACAGCAGTTGGTGTACCTGAACCATCAGATGTAATTGTTTCACCATCTGTAAATACAATTGTTGACTCGTCTGAAGCCGTATTTAAATATTTAACATATAAAGTATCTGGATCAGTTCCATCAGTTGCAACAGCGTTTACAACTTTAGCAGTAACTCCTGAAGTACCACCTGTAACTACTGTGTCAATATAATCAGTTACACTTGAAGCAGATTTTGAAGTTAATTTAACAGCATAATAATTTAAATCATATCCAATCTCACCTGGAATAATCATAGCACCTTTATCAAAAAGGTGGTCAGATACTCTTTCAATTTGATTTTGTAATTGAGTTTGAGATTGAGTTAATTCTCTAGCCTGTACAGCAAACGCAGGTCTAAAAAGAATCCTATGAAACTTTTTCGACTCTGTATAATCGTCATAGTAAGGGCTGACATTGAAATCAGTTGGACTTGGCATTCTCTCTCTTCCTAATTATTAAAATTCAATAACAAGTTTAACATTTTCTGTCTGGTCAGTAGCACGAGTAATCGGTGCTCTGTTCTCAATGTACATAACATCACCAGTGTCAGCGTCTATTTCTGAAGCAGAATAACCAGCAGTAAATGAAGCACCATTTACATTATTAGTAAATCCTGTATCAGGAGTAGCCGTAGCACTTGAAGATTGTCCTGTAATAACAGCAGCAGTAGAAAAGGCAGTTAAGTTACCATTACTATCTGCACCTTCGTCATTAAATCTTGTTTGAATATAGTATAAAATTCTGTTTGTAGCATCCCATTCTACAACTTTACCAACAGCACCTGTAGTTGCCTGATTGATTTCTTCATCAACTTGAAAAGTACCTGGTGTTGGAGAAGCAGCCATACGAATTGCTTTTGTTCCTCTTAAAGTAGTTGCTGAAGCAGCAGAACCACCAGAGTCTGGATCTCTTATTAAACATACACGTCTGAAGTCATTTGAAGCAGTTACGTCTGAACCAGAACCTGATTCAACTCCTTCAAAGTTTACATTTAACATTACATAAAATCCACCTAATTCTTTTACAGCGTTTGAACCGTGACCACCTTTTGGTGGAATAATTACATCTAATTCTGCACCAGAACCAGTACCACCAGCATTTGTGGCAGCAATAATATCTGCGTTTCTAATGTAACCGTAAGTGTAATTTGTACCAGCAGTTGTAACGGATACTGCTGAAATAGCACCTGAAGTTAAAGTTACAGAAGCAACACCTCCTGAACCATCTCCTCTTATTGGAACTGCCGTAATTGTTCCTGAAGTTGCACCACCTGAAACTGTATAACCAGAACCAGCAGTTTTAATTTTTACTGTGTCTAATGCACCATTAATAGCAGCAGGTTGTACTGTTGCTGTATCTGTTGAAACGTGCATGAAGTCTGTTGATAAAAAGTTTGTTACTTCCGAAGCAGTTAGTGAGTACATATATTTCCATCTGTATCCATCACCTGGATCAAAAATTGAAGTACCTAAACTTGTAGGTTCTGAAGTTGATGTACCACCACCGTTATTATCTATACATTTGTAAACATCATTGTTACTATTGATAACATAAAAAGTTGCGTCATATAAATTTGAAGCACCACTTGCTGATGTTTGAGTTGTAGTTGTACCTGTAATTCTTCTTCCATAATCGTGTCTGTAAATATCATAAACTGTGCCAGACGTCCAGTTTCTTCTTGGTATTACATAAGACACATCTGAAGATGTAATTTTTTTAGCAGCAAGTGTATCATCAAAAGTATAAAATTCTGAATCTACTGAATCAGCAGGTGTAATAGGTGAAGTATCTAAACCTTCGTTTTCTGTACGAGAGTCAGGTCTTGTTGATGTTGCAAATGCTTGAGGTCTTCCCAATGTCAAATAATAGACATTTGGTGCGGCCTCTGAAAATGATTCCGAAAATTGTTCGGAATTGTGTATTCTAAACTTGTTTGTTACTATCGCTGGCATAATTTCTTAATCCTTTAATAATTCTATTTATATTTATACGACCAAATTAGTAACTTATACTAATCTCCGTTGGTAGGGCAATATATGTTTTTAAATTATCAGTATTGATTTCTCTATACTGTACAACTTCTCCATCGTTATTTGTTTGTGTTCCTATTATTCTATGATTTGCCCAATCTGCCATAGTCATAGGAGTGATATAACTTGCTGTTGTTGAGTCTGCCCCAACAGCAGTTGTTTGTGGTATTGAACTACCACTATGTATATACCACAATCTGTTAATATTTCTCATACGAGGGCCTGCAACAGCATATCCAAATTTTGTTGTATCGCCTCGTATTGTAAGTTTAGGTGTGCTTTCAAAAATAAGTTTATATGCACCTGTAAGTGTTAAATCTCTTGTATTTGGTGTAAAGTGTTCACTTGTAGAATCTGTAAAGTCTGGATCAACACCAAGTGCTGGATTGACACGTAACGTTGTACCATCTGTAGTTGTACCCAATCTTCTTCCAAGTATTGTTGTAAAGATTGTTTTGTAAACTCCAAAGATTTCTTCAGTTACACTTGTATTAATACCTGTTACATTTTTCAATCTAGCAGATATTTGTGATTCAATACCAACTTCTCCTTGAAAGTAGAAACCAGCAGAATGTAAAGTTTTTGTATAAGTATCTCTCCAGTCATTAATTGAACGACCAACTCTTATAATATATGAATAATCTTGGTATAATAAACTGTCTTGTATTAACATTGAGTCTTCAGATACCCAACCATCCTGATTTATAAATCGTCCATCTGTTGTTGCTAACGCAGCCACAGTTGATGTTGCTGTCGCTTGGTCAATTCTTTTAATTGTGGCAGTTTGTAATCCTGTACCACCTGCGATTGATGTATTTTGAGCAAAGATACCAGAAGCACCTGAACATTTTAAAATGTTTGTATCTGTATTTAATGAAACAACTGTTGCCGTTACAGCAGTTGAACTTTCATCTAAACCTGTAATTGTTTCACCTACAATAAAACCACCTGAACGATTTGTTAAATGTAAATAAGTTGGTAAAGTTAATGTTGGTGGTGTTGGAGATAACTCATAATTAAATCCTAACTCAATTGTTTTTAAACTTAAAACTCTTCCTATTTCAGAACCGTAAGAATATAATTCTGCACCTGAACCACCAGTAGATGTAACAGTAACACTTGGTAAGGATGTATAACCATTTCCTGTTTCAATCATTCTTACGTCTGTAATATCACCAGAACCTGTTCCACTTTCTTGTACAATTTTATTTCCTGTAAATGGATCACCTCTTACAGTTTCGTCTTCTAAAATAATATGGTCATCTACAGTAGATGTAGACTCTTCTTGTGTAAACCCGCCATTAATTAATGAAACTTTTGCTGTTGCATTACCTGAACTAAAATTAACAGTATCACCAATTTCATATCCTGAACCTCCATCTTCAACAAATACATTTTCAATAGAACCTGAACCTACTTGGTCAACTTGAATAATTGCGTCATTACCTCCACCAGAAACCACAATACTATCACCAGAGTTATAAAGAGTGCCATCATTATTAATTGTTTTTGTGTTAATAATTCCTTTTAGTGAACAAGTAACTAATACATCTTCATCTGTGTTATCTGTACCTGTAATATTTTGCCCAGCAACAAAAGTGCCTGAAACTGTATCATCACCTAAAATTAATTCAACAACAGTTTCACCTGCAATATCATATTTAAAAACGTTTTCAACAATTGCTGTTGCCTCGTTAATACTACCGTCAGATGGAACATTTGCTTGTGTAATAGTTTGTCCAATTAAATTTGTAGCGTTAGATGTACCAACTTCTAAACATCTTAAAACTTGTTGAGTATCCCACTTACCATCAGACGCTCTTAAAATATTTTCTTTTGGAAATCTTATTTCAGCAGTTTCATTAAACAACAATTTAAAAAATATTTCACTTGCACGTTTTGTACCTTTTGCACGATAAAGTGATTTAATATTTTTAATAAGTTTTCTTTTATCAATATCACCGTCAAGTGTGTCTGGTATAGACGCTAAAAAAGCATTTCTAAATTTTGTTAAAAATCCTTGTATTGTTTTATCAGGATCAGGATAATCTAAAAGTTGTTGAATGTTTTGAACTGGATTAGCTCTGTATTTTGAAATTGTTGCTTCTGCAGCTGAAGTTGAACCTATAATTAATTCTCCTTCAATAAATTTATTTTGATGAGTTACAAATAAACGTGAACCACCATCAACATCTTCAATTAAAACAGTTGCGGTTGCACCTGAAGTTTGGCCTGTAATCGTTTCACCATTTACAAAGTCACCGTAACTTGTATCTTCTAAAAGTATTCTATCACCATCATCATCACCATTTATATTTGTACCATTTAACTGAATAAAGTTAATTGCGTTTGTTTGATTATCTAATTGTAAATGGTCTGGATCACCAATGTTTGTTAATGTAATTTCTGCTGATTCTAAAAACTTATAATATGCTTTTACAAAATCTAAAAATAATGGATGGTCTTCAAGTACAAAATCAGGTACTTGTGAATTTAATAAATTGGATATTTTATCTTTAAAAGTTGCCATTGTTCATTAGTTGTAACTGCTTGTTGTGGTATATCCTATACCAGCATTTGCTGAACCTCCAACTAACGCATCAGCTTCGACATTGATTGTACTGTTTGCTACATCAATTTCTAAAACTTGATTTCTTACAGGCACAATATCATTTGAATTTGGTTCAACAGTTAATTCAATAACAGTTGAAGCTGCACTTCTAATATTTTCAATTGAAGCAATATTTAAACTGTTTATGACTATTTGACCAGTTGAGTAATTAATTGTTCCTTGATTTTGAGCTGCATAGGTTCTAACTGAACCTACTAATCTATATCTTCTAACATTTCCACTTCCATCATCATCTAAAAACCAAATATTAGTTGCGTCACCATTAATTTTAAATCCTGATGATTGTAATATACCACCAACGTTTGCTCTATGACCAGTGTGTGGATTATAAAATGCGTTATTAAAACTAATTGTATATTTTGTAGAACTGCCTAAAGTTGGTACAAAGGATTTTCTAAATTTAATTGTTGTAACATTTGATAAAATACTATTATCGGTATCATCAATTAAACCAATTAATTTTGAATGTCTAAACATACTATCAAATTTTTGTAAAGTATTTAAATTGTAGTTTGTAATTGTAGTTGTTACATCTGACTTTAATGTATCTGAACTTTTTGTAGTTGCCTGTTCATCATATTTTACAGTTGTTGTTAATAAAATATAAGTTGTTTCTGGATCAACAATAACAGGAGTTACTGAAGCAACTGAATATTTTTTTAGTTGAGTAACTAATGATGTTTTAGTAGCGTCTGTTAAATTTGAACCTGTTGCTGGTAAAATAGAAATATAAACTCGGCCATAAAAAGGTGTATCATTATCTTCACCACCCCAAGCAGAAACTGCTTGTGTATTAGCATATAATTCTTTTACTTTTACTTTATAATCTTCTACAGTTACAGCACGGTCTTGAGCTGCATAAAAGTTAGGAACATTTTGTTTAATACTTGAAATAGCTTCTGGTTCAGAACCGCCTTGAGCATCCGAGTTTACAGTTATCGTAATGTTTGTAAAACCTGAAATAGAACCAGATATACTAAAAGATGAAGCACCATTGGCTTCTGTTTTATTTGTAACTACATAACTAATTGTAATAATGTTACCATCAGTTAATGCCTGACCAATTACACCATCACCAAAATAAATTTCATATTGACCATCTTCAGCCTCTTGTAAAAAATAAACTTTTGATGTTGAATCTAATTCTGTAATTGAAGTTGCTTTTGTAAATGTATTTGTTGTAGTATCTGAAACGCTATTTTGAATTGAAACTTTTAAAGTTGTGGTATCAACTCTATCACTTGGTATTAAAAATCTTTGGTCTACATCAGCTGTATCAACTGTGTAATTATAATTAACATAAGTTCCTTCATATACGTTTAAACTTTGTAAAGTATAAACACCATCAACTGGTGTAATTGTTTTATTATCTATTGATACAAAACTATAAGATACATCATCAATAGTTGTGGTAAATTTTGTTCCTGCTGGTACACTTATTGTAGAACCTGATCCATCATTAATAACTAATCTTAAATCAGCAATTGGTGCTCTAGCAGAGTTTGGAGTATAACCAACTAATTTTGCTAATGAGGCAACACTACTTCTTAATTCAGCAGTATCTAAAAACATTTCGTTGGCAACAAAGTTAGCATTGTAAGCTAAGTAATGAGTGTTGTAAGAAAGTAAGTCTAATAAAATTGAAAGTGAACTACCTTCAAAATCATAATCTTTAAATTCGTTTTGATTGGATAAAAATCTTCTTAATGAAGCTTTTATATTTTCAAAATCTAATTCTGAAATTTCTAATTTATGTTGTGACATTTTACCTTACTCTTTGTAAAAAAGTTGTTATCGTTATTGGTTCAGTTGTTCCTATAACTAAAAATGAAACCGTAATGTTAACACCGTTACCTTCAACATCTTCTCTTACAATAACATCTTCTACTTGTACTCTTGGTTCAAATTCTTCTATTGCTGTAGCAACTCTATCTTTTATTTTAATCAAAACAGGTGGTGATAAATTTTCAAACAAGTAATCTCTTAAACTTGCACCAAAGTCTGGATTGAAAGGCCTTTCATATCGGTTTGTTAAAATAATATTTTTAACTGCTCTTTTAATTGCTATAATATCAAAAACTTTTGCAACATCCTTTGTAGCAGGATTTTTAGTAAAACTTAAATTCAAATCGCTATAAATTCGATTTGAACGCTTACTTTTATTTGTTGTTGTTGCGTCATAGTTTGAGTAGGCCATAACAATATTTATATGAATTATCTACCGTTTACTAAAACGTTTGTAGAACCTGTAATCATTACACCACCATCTGCACTATCACCTAGTCTACCCCAAGGTATATTGCCTATTCTTACATTTGGTGAACCTTGATTTAAAATTGCTGGGTGATTTACACACCTTGGTGGATCTCCAGGAACTAGAATAGTATGAGGTGATGTAGGAGTGCCTCTTACAGCACCATAAATGCCGTTTGCTTTAACTGTTCTTACTAAAGATATTGCTAAAGTAGTAATTCCATCACATCCGTGACCTGTAGTTAAAAAATCACCTTCTCTACTTGCCATATTAACCTTTTCCTTGTCCGTTATACGCTTTCCAACTACGTTTTTTACTTTTATTCATTGAACTAAACTTAACAGCTCTTTTTTTTGTTGCTTGAGAAGTTTTTTTATAACTTTTTGCTCTTGCTACAAAGGTTTTTGATACTTTTGCCATTATCTACTCAATTTCTTACTTCTTCCCCAAGGTAATTTTATTCCTTCGGAGATTTTTTGACCTTTTTTACTAATATATTCAACTCCAACAATTTTATCTTTAAATTTTGTTTGAATTGACTTAACTGCCTTTGTTAAACTCATTTGTTCAGTCTTTTCCTCTTGTCCTGATTCGTTCCAGAACAAAAATTCACGCATTTTTGCCATAATTTCCTCATTTTTTAGTTAATTTCTACTATTTATAACGGTTTTTGTTCTACTTTTGTTCTTTATGTGCCAAAACCTACGGTTCCCAACGTAAAAAAACGACATTTTTTTGGTATTTTTTCCCGAAAGTGCTTGAATTCCTTGCTCAGTCTGATATAGTAGCAGTATGAAAACAACAAAAACAAATAAAATGAATTTGCAAATCGTTAGAAACGTTGCATATTCTCAAATTAATAAAATAAACAAAAATATCAAAGAAATTATTGAAGTTGATAATACTCTTTTAAAGATGATTGACATTAATATGAAAAATGCTATTAATAAAATCATTAATGACTATAAGGCATACGAAGAAACTGGTATAATAAAAGTAAAATAATGAAAGGAAACACTATGAAAGACAAAATATCAATGATAAGTTTTATGATTTTTGTATTCAGTATGTTTTTTGCTGCTGGTGCCATTGAAGAAAATCAATTTTTTATGGGTGCCATGTTAGTATTGACTGGAATACTTACTGGAACATTAACTGCTGTATTACAAAAATAATGAATAATAAACAATTAAAAACTGCAATTAAAAAACTTGAAAAAAGACTTGCTTATGGAAACAAATTACTTAAAACAAAATCTTTATTTCAAGTAATACAAATAATGAAAACTAAAAAGGACAAATAACACTATGATAAAAGTAGAAAAAACAGCAAAGACACTAGACGAAGGAATTAATAACTTAATGGCTGGTGCTAAACAAGACTACGTAAAAATGTCAACAATGGGTGACAAAGAACTAACTGGTTGGAGTAAAGAACAAGTTGACAATTGGGATATGAAAACAAAAGTTACACAAGGTAAAAAGTACATTAAAGTTGTACAAGATACTGGTGTCTTTTGTTTTATTGTAAAAGAAGATTTTAAACATTTTAAAAAAGGTGATATATTAAAAGCTGCTGGTTGGAATGCACCTGCTTTAAACTCACCAAGAGGAAATGTATTAACAGGTAACTATCCAATTCAATGGACAGGACCTTTATATTTAAAATAATATGATAAAATATCAAGTAACAAAAAACGGCAAAGTATTAAAAGAGTTGAATGATGATTATGACGCTGCTATCTTTGCTTGTAATAATGAATACGGACCTGGTATGAAAATATTAACTAATTCAAAAGAGAAGTCTGAATCTTGGACCCATTTTGAATACAAAGAAAAACTTTAACAAAGGAGTTATATTATGACAAATGAACAATTAAGAAACGAAATTATTAATGTTGCAAAAAAAGTTGGTGCTACAGATGTCAATGTAGTTTGTGGATCATTGTTTTGTAAATTTAATAAAAACATTCACAACGTAATGGCAGAAAACCTTAAAACTGTTTTACAAAAGTTTTTTGATAAAAAGAAACCAAATGATACTTTGGTTAAGATGTCGGGTGCCTTACCTGATTATGAATATGCCTATGACTTTATGCCTGTGGTAAATTATAGATTAAACGAATACGGAATATAACAAAGGAGAAACTATGCCTAACTGGTGTGATAATTATGTTGAGATAACAGGTCCTAAAAAAACGATTGATGAAATAGAGGCCATTGTAGATGAAAAAAATAATGAAAAAGAAAGAGAACACGGTTTATTAAATTATTTAAGACCGATGCCTGTAGAAGAAAAAGAAAATTGGTATCAATGGTCAGTTGATAATTGGGGAACAAAGTGGGAAGTAACTGAATTTTATGGTACCAAAAGAGAAGGGAATAAGATATGCTTTTCTTTTCAATCGGCCTGGGGACCACCTACAGAAGCATTTGATTATTTCTATGATGAAAAGGAAGATGTAAATGTTAATTTAAAATATTATGAACCTGGTATGGACTTTGCTGGTATCTATGAAAATGGTGAACATAAAAGTTATACGTTATCAGAAGCCGCACCAAATGGAGTTAAAGATGTATTTTGGAAAACAGCAGAAGGTAAATCGTTAGATGATACCTTTGAAATTGTCCAACAAATGATTGACTTTGGAGATGATGAATGAACGTAATAGAAATATTAATTTATGGTTTAGCATTATTAGAGTTTCCGTATGATGAAAGTAAAGGAAACTGTAGAGAACAAGCCAATTTAATCTTTTCAGCAAATGGTATAGAACACATTTCAACCATAGATCCTCCTATCTATTGGGCAGAGGGAGACTATTGGAATGCTGAAGATGGTAAACAATATCGTATCGCTGGGTTTAGATGTGTCAATAAAGAAACAGGACAAGAATTAGGCCGTACTCGTAATTACTAATATGGATAAGGTCCAACAATTAATGCAAACGCAACTAATAATATAATAAGTGTTCCTGTAAAGTAATAATTCATAGGAAACCTCCTATCTATTTTTTAATAACAGTTTTAGTTTTTCGTACCAATAGATACCACCTTCTCGTAGGTCTTCATTGGCCGTTCTTAATTTTTCTAATCGTTTCGTTAAGTCTTTAAGTGATTTTTTAT
>Ga0208644_1001801_pt1 | contig 17570 bp, 17 predicted proteins | sample VirMetDEL_Nov_18_FD_184517 | JGI IMG/M metagenome (GOLD analysis project Ga0208644, IMG submission 184517) | Aqueous microbial communities from the Delaware River and Bay under freshwater to marine salinity gradient to study organic matter... | ecosystem: Environmental > Aquatic > Marine >... | reverse complement strand
CAGGTGTCCAGGTCCCAAATTCGTAATCTGATAAGGTGTTTCCTGATAGAGTTCCGCTTCCTGCTTGAGCAGAATCACCGTGATAACTGCCAAAGTTCAGACTTAAATAAGTTGCTGCGGTGTTATCAGTTCCAACCGTTATTGCTGAGTTGCCGTCTTCGTCCTTAATCGTCAGCGACTGCCCAGACGTTGCTTGAATGTTCGTAACCTTTGCGGTGGTTGTATTGAATACACCACTAGAATCAATCGTTAATCCCGTAACACCTGAGCCGCCTGAATCTCCTTGAAGCGTTAGGCTGGCGTCAGCAGTAACAGGTCTGACGGTGTCAACTTTGATCGTACTCATAAGACTTCGCTGATTGAATAGTTAAGATTTCGATAAGTTCCGGTTGGGGTTGCGTAAGCGTCTGTTGGAATTGTAATTCCTCCAAAAACTGCTTGTAAGTCTCTTTCGCTTGTCATTGATTCCGTGATTTGAATCGGCACAGGTTCGCCTCTTTTGGCAGCCGCAATGCCGATTAAATCATCCGCTTGCGCTTGCGTGTAAATTCCTTGAGCGTTGATTGTTTGAGCAATTCCTCTTTTGGTGACTTGACGAAAGCCAGAGGTTCCGGTTCTGACTGTGCTAAAGTCTTCGTAGTTTCGGCTTAAACTTTGAGGATTCGCTAAGCCTGTTGAATTGCCTACTCGAAGAATTCCAAGGCTAATGGGTGGCGCTAACTCTTCAACCGTAAAGCTTGCACCAGGTCTGTTTGCACTGAGTCTTACCGCTCCATCGGTTGTGCCATCACCTACAATCGAAACAACAGTGTAATTTGTTCCGCTCAATTTAATAACCGTGTTTGGGAAAACATAACCATGTTCAATCAGATTTACGCGAACGTTGCTGGCATCTCGAAAATTTCCTGTTGCCGTGTCAAAGGCGTTGGACTCCCAATCATCAATCGCGTTCCCTTCTAACTGCTGATTCATGAATTTACCAGCAGTGGTAGTCCTGTCGGTGTTTAGCGTCAAGTCCAGCGTTGTGCTAAAGCTTAATCCTGAAACATAAATTGGTTTTCTACGTTTTGAGAGATTGACGCCCCAAGGTTGGAATTCAAATCTATTTTCTAATTGTGTCGCTGAAAAGTTGACGGAAGCGCCACCATCCAACGAATAGGAACCACTGACAAAATGCCAACCATCCAGAAAAAAAGAATCGCTTGCACCAGAAACATTCACTCGAATCGTTACGCTTACGCTCGTTGAAGAAAAACGCTCTTGCGGTTGATTAGTTTCAATATTCGATAGAGCAAACCCACTGGCTGCGCTTCCACTGGTAAGGCTCGAACTCGAATAAGTCGATTCAGTAAGAATTTTCATATCGACAGAGGTGTCAAAGTAGAATCGCCTGAAAAAGTGGTAGTTTCAGTGACAAAATCCCAAGCTCGCTTGCGAACGATCATGTTGCCCGTGATCCCCAAGGTTTTATTATTAACATCAATTCTTTCTCCGGCCTGAACGTCGAGATTTATTCCGTCAATGGTTACACTTAATCTTGGTTTGTTTTTCACGGCAATAATATCGGTGAGAACTTCAGCCGCGACTTCAATCGAAGGCGAAAACGTCCGTATTGTGTCATCCCGTCCAGTATCAATATTCGCTACTCTCACGGCTCTTTCAACCTTTAGCAGTTTATAAGGATTTGCGCCTAATCCTGTACCAACTGCCAAGTTATAACTATTGGATGAAAGCAAACCTGAGAGTGGTGCTGGTAAGTCAATCTGGCTAGCTAAAATCTCGTAATCCTCAAGCGTCAGGCTAGCTGTGCCTGGGACATTCTCACGATCAATCAAATGCAAAATATCATTCTCGTCATCTAGATAAAATTGCATGTTGAGCGCTTTGGCAACTTGGTCGGCAAAGTCGAGAATCCTTTGTTGGTTGGTTTCAAAAATTGAGACTTTCCGGTCATCATTATTTGCATTACTCGCAAGGCTGGAATCGTAGGAATACCCAATGGATTGCGCTAACCAACCAAAAAAATCATAGGCGTTTTCATCCCCATTCGTTGTGTCAAAGTGAATGCTAATTCCTGAAATGGAAGCCTCACCTTCTACGCTTCCCGATTGCAAAGTAAACCTTGGAACTTCACCATCTGGGACAGTATAAAAATCATAAGAAAGAGAAGCATTCAGCACTTCGTCTTGCCCATCATCTTGTACAGAAGCGCTTGTAGTTTTCAGGTTCGGATTGCCAACCTGAGTTTTTGCTGCGTTCAGAATCGGCACAGGTTCTTGCAAAGTCACGGTTCCAAAAGCAAAAGGCAATTGGGTGTCTGTTGCTGATGCGTTTCCTATATCATAGGCATTGAGTCCGGTAACGGATACGGTTGAACCAAAAACAATTGTAATTGTATCCCCACTACTTACTGAATAAGTCTGCGGTAATTGAGCTTCCCCTTGGATTGCCAAAACTACTGACTGAGCAACGGTAATGGTTTTGCCTGACTGAATCGTACAAATGGATTCTAGGCTTTGAGAGATTGAAAAGGTTTCATTGGTTGTCAACTCCGTCCCAGAATCAAACGAATAATTTCCGCTGCTTGGGTTGGTATAGGCAATCGTCGAAACGTCAACGTTTATGTCAAATGTTGTGTCTGTGACGTCTGTTATCGTGAACTGAGTTGAAGTATCGCTTGGGTTGTATTCGAGTTCTTCCCCAACTATCGACATGCCTTGGAAAAATGCTTGTTCACCCAGCCCAAAATTGTGTAAAGCTGCGGTGGTAATTCTGATTTTGCCTGCCCCATTGTTTTTTAGTTCAATCAGTTCCGCCTTTGAACTGGTTTCCGCAACAATCAACCGCAACAGGTTGGTTCTCTGAACTTTCGCTTCTAACTGAAAAGAAAGAGACTCTGGGGTTAGGTTGTTTAAAATTGCGGTTCCGTCAAGTAACTGCTTGCCGTTGTATCTTAGAATCACCGGAATCGCGGTTGCTGGTGAACTGAGCAAAGCCGTGTAGTTTGCCCCACTAAACGGATGTCTTGAATCATTCGGGCGATTAACTAGCTGAAGATTGCCAACGTTGACGTTCAACCAGCCTGCGTCATAATCGCCCAATTCAATAAATGGTGGCGCGATGATATAAGGCAAATAAAATCTGTCATTCTTCCAGGTGCTTGGCGTGTCTGAAACATAGTAGACAGCGTCTGTAAAAGGGGCTGACGTCAGATCCATGTCTACCTGAAACGACATTTAAGCCACTGCTGGAAATTGATTGTTTCGTGCAGCTCGCTCTTTAATTTCTACTCGTATCGCTGAATCGTATTCTCTGATCCTCTTTCCGGTTTCGTCGTAAATGTTGACCACTACATTACTTCGATCAACCCCATTGTTTAACTCGTTCAGTCTGCCAGCGCCCAAGCTTTGAACCGCCTTTCGAGAAAAGATATATTCGCCACCTTCCGCATTAATAAGCTGGCCACCTCTTGAATGTGACGCACCTACCAGCATTCCTGCTTGAGCCTTGGGGATCAGTCCGCCTTGCTTAAAGCCCAAAGCAGAAGCAACAGAGGAGACACCACTCGAAACAAAACCAACGGCCTTGCCAATTACTGAATTATCTCCTCCGGTCAATTGACTGCCGAAGTCCGGCAAAACGTCTTTGATTGCGGTTGCGATTGCATTAGGCAACTCAGTAAAGGCTCCAGTGATTGAGTCGAAAATCATTTGAGGTAGACGCTCAATCACTTTGACCATGCTGTCAATCGCGAACTCAGTCAAGAAAACAAGAATGCTGTAAAGTGCCTCGAAGGCTTCAACCAGTTTTACAATCAGCGTCAAAAGTGGCCCAATCAGTTTGATGAGTTTGGCGAGCAGTTCAGCAGTGATTTCAACGGCAGGAATCAGCTTCTCAAATAAGGGACGGATTGCGTCAATCACCGGAATCAAGGCGTCAATCACTGGCACTAATGAATCAATGATTGGGTCGATCAGCGCAAAGATTGCGTCAAAGACTTTGGTTAAGGCTTCCTGAACTTTTTCATTGGAAAGCACCAACGCCAGTAATCCTTGTTCAACCCCTTTCTGTGCTGTGATTTGTGCGATATTTGCGGCCCTTGAACCAGAAGCCCCAGCCGCGCCAGCGACTTGCTGAAAGGTGTCATTGGCAACTAGTCCTTGTGCGCCTTCTTGAATTCTCTCGCTGATTGTTTTATTTGCTTCTTTTTGGGCTTCAACAATCTTGAGCGCAGCCTTGGATTGCTTTTCTAGTAAGGCTAGTGATTTCTCTTCTGCGGCTGCTCTTTTTAGCGCTTCCTGGGCGAGTTCAACTTGTTCCTGAATTTCTAACTGGCGAGTGATTTCCTCAACTTCCTTTTTGATTTTTTCGTAAGCCGCAAGTTCAACTAGTTTTTGTTTGGCGAGTGCCAGCGCTTCCTGTTCTTTCAGCGCTTTTGTGGTTTCAAGGTTGGTTTTCTTTTGTTCTTTGAGGGCTGAACTTTGATTTAGAAGGCTTTCGGCTTTCGCTCGCTCAACCTTTTCCTGTTTTCTTGCAATGTCGTAGGCTTTCACGCCATTGGTGTAATTATCAAAAGCCTGCTGAATGTTCTTTTTGCCTTGAGCAAAAACATCCTTTGCGTTCTGAACTGTTGATTTTCCAATAATATCAATTTCAGAAATCGCGTTCTTCTGCTGTAGATAGCTTTGATAAACCTTGTCCGATTCAGAGGCTAAATTTTTCTGAGCTTGTATTAAGCCTTGTGCGGCTTCCTCGTCATCTGCAAATGGGTTATACGTCTGAGCTGCTGCGGCTGCAACGCTCAAGACGTCATCCAGAAGCATGACTTTGTCGATTAAATTCGTAATGTCCAAAACAATGGTTTTGAACGTCACCTGAAGCGCTCGGAAGGCAACGCCAATCACAGAACCAGAAATCAAATCTGTGAGGAAAATCAGCGAAGCCGAAAGAAGTTCAACCGCTAATCTCACTGCGGCAAAAACCTTGGCGAATCCTATCACTGAATCGCCTTCGCCTATCATTTCGCCAATCTTGTCGATTACATTCGTAAAAGGCGCGATTAGAGCGGAAACAATCGCCGAAAGATTCTCGAAATAGAAGGCAATGTCTGCTCTAAGAATATCATCCAGCGCTGATGAAACGTCACGCAGAACCCCACCTAGCGAAGAGTTTGCGCCTGTCACTTCGTTGATAACCCCAGCCAAGCGAACCGCTGAATTTGAAACAATGGTAAAGCTTTGAGCAATCGTTTGGTTGGTTTTCCCAAACTCCTGCTCTAAGACGTCCGACTGTGACTTGAGCGCATTAAATACAGCTTCAGCGGTTAATTTGCCTTCTTTGCCATATTCTTTGAGTTGTCCAACCGTGATTCCCAAACCGTCCGCAATGGCTCGCGCAACTCTTGGCGTTTGTTCCAAAACAGAATTCAATTCTTCACCACGCAAAGCACCAGCCGCAAAGCCTTGCCCAAGCTGAATCATTGCCGCTTCAGCGCTCGCAGCGGATGAACCAGAAATCGTAATCGCTTGAGAAAGAGCCTTGGTGACTTGTTCTAAATCAGTATTTGTGGTTCCCAGTGAAGCAGTAGCGCGAGCGAGGCGAGAGTAGAGATCAACCGTTGACTCGAACGAATTTCCGGTGGATTGGGCAATTTTGAATAGGGCCGATTGCGCTCTGGTAAGTTCTTGCGTTGAAGAGGTGACTAGCTTAAGGCGAGAGTCAATGTTTGCGGCTGCATCGCTAAACTTAATCAGCTTATCAATGGCAAAAGCCGCGATTGCGGCATTTAGCGCAGTTGTCAGGCCACCCACTGAGCGAGCGACTGCGGATGAAGTGCTTTGAAGTTTTTTCAGCGAACGATCAACCGAATTAAAAGCCGCTTGGGTTTTATCTACGGCTGAAATGGTGATCGTGGTGTTATTCGCCATTACTTAGATTTTCGCTTTTCTGCCTGAATCGTAAAGTACGCCACCCAACCTCTAATTTCATCCACCGACCAACTCATGACTTCCCGAATTGGTTGGTGAAGTGTTTCCGCAAGTTGAAACGCGATAAACAGGTCGGGTGACTCTCTCAGTTTTTTTCAATCTGCTCGTCCGTTAGTCCTTCGTCCTGGTTCATTTGGCTGACAATCTGAGCGATAACCTCAGAGTCAACCTGTCGCATGAATTCTTGACGATTGACTAACTTGAAGAGTTTTTTGCCATCTTCGTCAAGCGCTTTTGCAATCAAAGTTGCAATCAAGGCTTCACCCACTTTACCAGCTTGGTTTAGCGCCAGAATCTCCTGTTGTTCGCTCAACGTCATTGATGAGCGATAGTAGATTTTTGTAGGATCGCCTTTTTCATCAGGCCATTCAGGAACCTCAACATATTGTAAAGGCGCTGAAAGCCTGTCGCGATAATGAGCTTTTGCTCGTGATAAAATATCCGTCATTTATTTTTAGGCTGTGGTTTCTGCTAATGCTCCGCTTCCTTGGAAGCTAATTGTGGCGTCAACAGTTCCGTCAATCGCCCCACTTCGAGACACTCCGGTAATCACAACCGAACCGGAATAGTAAGTTGAGCTCGTCGCAGTCCCTTCTGGATAAAGATTCAGCGTGACACTAGAACCTACGCCCACTGAGCTTTGGCCCGTGTCATCTGGATCCCAAAAGACGTCACAACTGCCAGAAAATGAAGTCAGGCCAGCAACAAAGGTCTGGGCTGAATCGCTCAGTTGCGTGGTGTCGATGGTGTTGGCGGTTTGATCGATTGAGTAGCTTTTGACTTCTCCGATTGTTGTTGCACCGGATTTGATGACTCCGGCACTTCCCTTTGTAACTGCCATTTGGATTCTCCTTGTAGGCTGTTAGAAATTGCCGGTGATTCTTCCGGCTTTAAGGCTTTCCATCCGTCCGCCTTAAACTCTTGAAATTGCGACTCTTCAATTACTTTTTTTTCTCTGCCTCGAATAATTTTCATAGAATTTCACTCGGTGTTCCGCTCGTCTGGCGATAGGTAATCAAGTAGTCCATTGCAATCATTCCTGTGGGCTTTTCGCCTTCTGTCGAAATGTTGATTTCTACATTCTGTAAAAGTAATTCTTCGACACTCGCAGGACTTGTTTCATTCAAAGCCGCTTCGACTTCTGCGCCTATGTTGTCAAGCGTATCGTCTAAATTGCTGGTTGCTTCGGCAACGCCTTCCACTCGTAAGCTTAGATTTCTGACGAGGCTCTTTCCATCCGTCATTGCAGACCGTTCAACCGTTTCTGCGAGTGTGTAGATCAGCAAGCACGGCAAATCAGTCTGGGCCAGCCTATGAAACCTCGTTTGATAAACTCTGCTGGCTGTGGTCGAAAGTCCGGTCAGTGTGGTAGCAACCGCTTCTCTAATCGTTTGGCGAGCATGAGCCATTAACTGCGCTCCATCACCAAAGTTGTCATTCCCAGATTATCTGGCTCAATGCCTCGCACGACATAGCCGATTGACTGAATGGTTAAGCTGTCACCATGCGCCAAGCTGGAAACGTCAGAGGTTCTTGCCATTAATCGCGGTTCTGCCGACTCAAGCCCAATCGTTAGCCCATTCGGTTGAATCAAGGTAAATCGCAAATCCCAAATGCCTGAAAAAGTGGTTGCGTCTGCTTTGGTGACAGTGACTCCAAAATCTGCGGTGTCGAGATAAATCGCGCGGTCTGCTTCGGTTTCAATCGCCATCTAGTATGTACCAAAAACGTTCAGTTTCTTTGATGAGGTATTCGTTGGATACCTTGTTGCGACTCAAGCCAATCACATTCTCACCAGCACTTCTGGCTGGATTTCCGGCAAAGATTTTTCCAGGCGTTATTCTACATTTCACTCCAACCACTGAATTCATACCAATCATGGAAAAGCTTCCAATCAGCGAATATTGGTGAATCGTTGCGCCTAGTCCTATCGTTGCGCCTCGCATGACGTAGCTATGCCCACCTAGCTGAACGGAATTGGCGAGCGTCACGTTATCTTCGACTACCGAATCATGGCTAACGTGCGAGTAATTCATGAGGTAACAATCTTTGCCAATTCTGGTTTTGTTTTCAGTCCCAGCATGAATCGTTGCAAATTCTCGAATTGTTGTATTGTCGCCAATCTCAACCCCACACAACTTTGGCCTTGTCCTGTGCTGTGGCATGTCTCCGATTGAAACATGCCCGTGAATTTTGACGTTGTCTCCAATCTCAGCAGGCCCGTAGATGATTGTGTAAGGGCCAATAAAAACGTTTTTGCCAAAGTGGACATTTCCCTCAATGATTGCCGTTTTATCGATTTGCACTACCACTCAGCGAGTAAGTCTGTGTGAACAAAAGGCGGTTTTGGGTTTCCATGAAAGTAGACAATGCTGGCTTCTTCTCGTTTTTGCGGCTCTTTCAACCAGTGGCATTTGTAGGACTGAATCTGGTTAGGAAAAACCTCATTCAGTCGCGTTGCGTCATTGGCTAGTAATCTCAGGAACTGCATTTCTGAGATTCTTCCGTTATAAAGTATCCGCTCACCGTATTTTTCTTTCCGTTGCCACTCATAAAAAATGAAATCGCAGAATTCTGGGGAGTAGCTTCCAACCCCATTGCAGATCGTGTCTGGATAGTTCGGATCTGTCAGCAATCCAACCTTGCCTCTCCAATCTAGAATCTCGTCAATGTTGTCTCGAATAATCGTGTCCAGCCCAAGAACAAAACGCTGATTTTCTCCCAAGTCCGGCCTGAATGTTTCCATGACGTTCCCATAACCGGATTCGATTTTTTCTAACTGAACTTGGTCAACCTCTTCTTGAAATTCGTAAAACTCATCAACTAAGCAAATCAGTCTGTATTTTTGTGTCGTATGCCTTGCAATCGCTTGCGCTAATTTGTCCACCCAGATTTCCGAATATCCTTGGGAAAACTTGGGTAATCCTTTTCCTTCCGGCTTAAATAAAATGCAGACAATGTCAATCATCTGGCTCAGTCTTCTTCGGTTTTCTGGCTGGCTTGCGCTTTACTAATTTGGGTTGACTCTCACTAGTTAACCCCACGCTTCGATCAATCAGAGGCTCTTTCTCTTCGTAGGGAATCGCCTTGCCTAATCGCATGATTTCGCGAGCTGCATCCACCGTCACAGAGACAATCTGTCCGGCTTTGACTACCTGCCCATCTGCTACTGTTGAGCGAATGATTTGAACCTTCATTTTATCGCCTTCAGCAATTCGTTTAGTTCTGGATTAAAAGTCTTCACTCGTTTTGGATTTCTTAGTTTCTGAATGATTTCACCCCAGGCTGATTTCCTTGGGTTTCGTTTGCCTTTGAAGACTTGGTCATTTTCTGGCCTGACATACTGATGCCAGTAGTCGCGCCTTGTGTTTTCGTAGTTGTCAACGCCACATAACCAAATTTCTTTGTAGCCCATGTAGTCCGCTGTCCAGAGCGCTTCTGGGCCGCTGAGTTGAACCCAAGGACAAATCCCAGCGTAAATGTCGCCTTTTTTTAAATCCTTAAACTGTGGTGAGACTATCGGGCATTGAATTCCAATGTCTTCTCTCAAAAACTGAACCATGCTTGGATCGTGGGCATACGCCCAAGCCAAGTCGGGCAAGAGCGCAGCATGTTGATTTACCGAAATCCAATGTGCGCTCTCCCAGTTACTTCGACGAACGTCAGATGGTGCAGTAGGGCTTCCGCAAATCAAAAGTGCAGTTTCCCCTCTACACCAATTTTTCAGTTCATCTAGGTGAATCACTCAGACAGTCACATCCTGTGCTGCTGAGAAGGATTCTGGTCTCGCTACCGCAACGTCCATCATTTGATAGAAGTAGAGGTTGACCGTTGAGTTTCCGGCTGCTCCGTAGGGATCAACCAGAACATCCAGCGCACCAAAGAAGCCTAAATAAAGATCGGTGAAATTACCGAATAGCAAGGCATATGGCGCTGAACTTGGCGCTTGGGTTGTCTGAACAACCGGATAGCCCAACAATGAATCAGTGTCCATCATGATCATTCTGGAATCGGTTGAACTTGCCACCAGTGTCTGCATGAGCTTCCCAACCACTCGCGGATGAGTCACCCAGTAGAGGCTACCAAGCAGAGCATTATCGGCTGCGACTTCGCTCCAGATGTCAACGCAGTTGCCATACGTCAGCGCAGCATTTCCAGAGGTTCCAGCGGAGTCAACGTCACCGATTCCGGTAGTTCCCAGAACTCCGGTAGGTTCATTAGAACCGCCACCTTTGATTGCGACATTATCCAATTTTGCCGCAAACAAGCGGATCATGTGATCACGCAAAGTCTGCTCAATGTTGCCGTTCAAGCCTTGGTGCAGAAGTTGTCGGCTAATCTGGATTTTGTTTGCTGCGGTTTTTGGCGACATTGTAATTTGTCCAAAATCCGGCTCGCCATTTGCGACGCTTCCAGTTTCTGCTTGGAAGGTCACAGAGGCATTCGCTGAAAACTTAGGGATTTGAACATCACCAACCAAACCCTCAAAGCGAGTTGCGCCAACTTGTCCCATAATTGAGGTTGAAATCAACGCATCAATGAAACGGTCTGCTAGGAAGTTGTCCGCTACCGCTTTATCACCAAAACCAGAACCGCTTGAACCTGTTACTCCGGTTAGTGTTCTGCTTTGGAAGCCGTGGTCTGGAATGTAGAAGCCTCGCGGCTCTTTTCCGGTTCGGCTCGCGATTTCGCGTGAAATCTCACGCTCAAATCCTGCGTTGCTCCAATCGTTATTTGCTGCGGCTTGGATTGCCCGAACAAGAGAATAGTTTTGCTTTTCTTTCTTCGTCAGTTCCGGCTGCACAACATGAGGATTTGTGCGGACTTCGTCGCTCAGTTCTTCAGCGAATTGAAGATAGGGTTTGCCTTCTCGAATGGCTCTTTCTGCGAAGTCAGATTTTCCGAATCCTTCTGCCAGTGAGCGGATTTTGTTTTGCTCGTTCAGCATTTGCTGGCGAACTGATTTTTCGTCAATCACTGGGACAGGTTCATTAGTTACCTGCACGTTTACGCCTTCCATTTCCATTTTTTCTTCCTTTTTTGTAGGTAAAACACTTCTTCCTACGCCCACACCTTTATCGGCTGGAACGCTGACGATTGAAATTTCCTGCGGATACCAAGAATTCACTCGAAAGATTCCTCTACCGTCGATTTCCTCTTCAGTAGGTGTCATCCCTTTGACTGAATACCCCACAGAAACATTTGAGCGAATGCCATCTACAACATCCGCGAAGACCTCTTCAGCCAGTGCGCTTCTTCCGAATCGTACTGTCGCCCGTGCTATTCCAGCCGTGCTATCCAGGTCTACTTTTTCGACAACGCCAATCTGTTGGCGCATATCGTGATCTAAAAGAAGAGGCATTCTGCCGCTTCTCGCAAAACTCAAATCGATCTCGTCTTCGCTGTGGCCTAAAACCTCATAGCCAAATTCCCTTTCAACTGGGGATTGTGAAGACCAAGCTAGTCTGACTCTTCTATCGTCTTTCTCTTTGTCATAACTCCAGCCGCGCTCAATCTCGCCCACTCGAAAGCTGAGAGGTTCAACTGTGCCTTTTCGTTCTTCTTCCGCAATTTCAGCTTCAAGCTCTTCTGCGACTTCCTCGGCTTTGGCCTTCGCAAAGGCGACGATATACTCGTTTTCTGTTTCTTCGACTTCCAAGACGTGTCGAGTGGCTAAATCTTTTGCTTCCATACGTACCTTTTCTTCGTTGTTGGCTTGCTCAACGATCTTGTTTGCCCAAGTTTTTCCAGCGTCTCCACCCCAAAGAGCGTTTGCAATACGTCCGTTGCTTGGATAACCTTTCTCTCCTGGTCTATAACCTTCAGCTTTTTTGTCCACTTCATGGCGAGCAAAAAAACTTTTCATTCTTTTGACGGTATCCAATGAGAGATTCTTTTCGTTGACAATATCTCTGGCTCTGGCAACTCCAATGAGTGTTCCGCCTCGCCCAAATTCTTTCCGCCATGCCAATCCCTTTTTGGCTTCTTCCACCATGCCTTGCGTGGGCTTATGTCCCTCACTCATCCGGTGCCTCTTGCTCGTTTTCAGCGATTTCAACTTGTGTCAAATCTAGGAAGAACGGCTGCTTCGGCCCCAGTGGTTTAAAGTGTCCCACTTCGATTCCGTAACGTTCAGCCATTGCTACGTCTTGCTGAATCTGGCTAAACACTTCTTCAGGATCTCGCCCATACTGAAGTTGAACGTCAGAGAGAGACATGAACCCAGACTGAACCGCTGCCGTGGCTGCTGAAATTTCTTTAGCAGGATCAACCCAAGCGAACCCTCGCCCTCTAAATTCAGCACTTGGAATAAATTTCGATTCGGCCTTTTCCATGCTCCAATCGAATGTCCCTCGCAGCACTTGGACTTTGTGCCACTCGCGATAGATGGGCTTTGCCAAATGAGTAATCAGAAACTTCTGAAGCATTCGGTAATGATCACGCTCACTGATTGCGCCTTGTCGAATGCTCGAATAATTGACGCCTGTCAAATCGTTGGAAAGTTCGGCATAGCTAATGCCCAAGCCGGAAGCGATTGAGCGTAAAACAGCAGAGTGAAAGTCTGGGAATGCAGTCGTTGGGTGGGTGGGATCCCAAGCTGAAAAAGACATTCCAGCCGGAAGCTGCTGAATTGAGCCTGGGCTTGCGTCCATTACTGGCTGATAATCGTCTAGCGTGTCTTCCCCATCGAAACCGTCACCTTCTGGCGATTGAAGAAAGCCCATTTTTGCTGCGCCCAATCTTGCGGCAACCACTTCAGCCTGAAGGTATCCTTGCAGTTGGTGCATGGATTCCATCACTGAAGCAAAAGCTGGAACGCCTCTGGTTTGCTGGCTTCTTTCCGGTAAGTAAATGTGCAAAAGTTCTTCAGCCGGAATTCGAACACGCCTCATGCCGTGGTGGTAGCTTCCAACTGTGCCGTAATTCAGCGGATGGTCTGGCCCTTCGAATAGGTGATACGCAACAGGTCGATGGAATCGGTTGAGTTCCACCCCCATGATGATTCTGTTTCCGTTGGCAAGCGTGGTGTCGTATTGCTCGTCGAGATAATCGCCTTCGAGGACCTGAAGACCAAAGCCAAAGGGAAGGCTTTTGTCTCTGACTAGCTTGACTAGAACTTCACCGTCTCGCTGAACGCTTTCAATGACTAACTGCTGAACGTCAATCCAACTAAGCTTTCCGCTAACCTCGCAATTCCCCAGTTGACTCCACTCTTTCCAGGCTCTTTCGATTCTGGCGTTGCCAACTTGGTCTAATGGCCCTTGAGCCGTGTTTGGATCTGGCCTTCCGTTGACTAATGGAAGATTTCTGGCGCGACTTTGAAAGGTTAGCCCTTCATGTCCAACAATCATCGTGCGGTAAACCTGAAGCGCTCTTTTTGCGTAAGGATTATTTCTTGATAACTGTCGGCTTCTGTCTCTTAGCCTACGGATTGCGCCACGGATTTCTGTATCCGCAGAAGTCGCAGGACTAAGAAAATCAGAAAGCAGAGAGGAAACTTGATTACCCAAGTAAGAGCGTTTGCGCTTTGGGGTTTCGGCTTTGCTTTGAGGCTTTGATTCTCTGCCGATTAAATCGGGAATTTCACCTTTGAAGGGCCACATTAGCCAAGTCCTCCAAATCTAGTGGCAATGACATCACCCGTTGGCTTACCTGCTTTTCTTCGCGTTGCCTTGATTTCTTTTCTGAGCTCAGATTTCCAATAATTCAATTCCTGGCGAGTTTTGACCATGTCCGCATAGATCATGTTTCGGTCTGCAATGGCGTACTGGCTCGCATGTTTTTGGGCGAGTTCTTTGAGCGTTGCCTCAAGGTAGGTAACCATTAAATCAGCGGTTGAACGCGGATCACTCTGGTTAGAGTCGTAATCGCCAATGATGTCCCAAACACCTTCTGAAACAGAAATCTGCTCAGAATCAGATGAGCGAACAATCCAAGCTTGCCAATGTAAATGGCCTAATGGGTAGTCAGCAGTAGTTGTGGAGGGAACTTCGATAAAATAGGTGGAATCGGCTTCTGTTGCGGAAAATGTAATTTCCTGTCCGCCACCATGAACGCGAGCGTGATAATGGAGAGAGTAAGAACCAACCGGATAAGGCGTGGCTAGATCGTCGCGCCTCCATGTCCAGAAAGCACCAGCGATTAAGGTCTCGGGTTCTACTGTGGGGTAGTTGTCTCTATCGAATAAATCAATTGCCATGCGCTAGATTTAGCGCAAAAGCAAAGAACTGTGGGCAAAATTGGCAAAATTGGCAAAATTGGCAAAATATGAATCAACTATGCCGGAGGTAAAAAAGAAAAACCTTGGCATAGCTGGGAAGCCGGCGTTTGCCAGTTTCCCAATCTTGCCAAGTTCGGTAGGAAACACCGCATTTTTTGGATGCTTGTACCATTGACAGGCCCAACTCTTGTCGAGCCTTTCTGAATTCGATGCTGGTCATAAACGACCTAGCCCTCTTCTGATACAAGCGACACTGTCCAAGGCCGTAAACAGCAAAGACTGATGAGTCGTTCCCATGTGTGTCCTCATGTAGTTTTTTATGTAATCACATTCTGCTGTTGTTAGAGGATGATCTAGCAATGTTTCATGCCTCCGTTTCTGAACATGTAAAACCCATGAGTGCTGTCGTTCATTCTTTGCTGAATGAAATTTTTTGTTTTTATCAAACTTAATCATACTTCCTCCACTTGGGGACTGTATTGTTTATAATGCTCTTTCATTAGTTTCTTGGAAGCATAGTGAAGTTGAATCAGCTTGTCTTCCAGTAAATCCTTGAGATGAACCTGAGCATCAGCCTTCACCTGATCAGGAAGAAGCCCATACTCCTCTGCATATGCTTCTTCATCAATCTCGACTGTAATTTTTATTTGCATTTTAGCGTCCTCTCTAGTGTCTGATTCAGATTCAGCGTCATTGCTGAACTGTTGAATCTAGTATGAACGCTTTGCGTGTATAAGTCAACAAAAAAAAGCACACAATGCAGATTTTTTTTTATTTTTAAGTTAGACTCGTAAAATTATCTAAATAATTACTTCGGCTTTCAATTCGCCAGCTTCCGCCCACTTTGTACGCTGGGACTCTGCCGGATTCGCAAAAGCGATATGCCGTGCGCTGACTAATGTCGAGAACAGCAGCAAGTTCTTTTGGGGTGAGGTAGGGATTTCTGTGAATTCTTCTCATTTAAAATCCTTGAATCCAAGATCGTCGCGGCATACGAAGGCGGTTTCTTCGCATTGGTGGGCTGTCCACTTCCAATGCAGGAGGTGGCGGTTCTTCGATTTCGTTGATTTTATTCGTCAGCTTGTCCAAGTTTTTGACATTGAGAATCGCCAAGGCTGAAAGTGCGTAAACTCGACAGTCTAACGCCTCATTTCTATCTCTGGTTTTGATCCATTCGCGTTTTGCGTAGCCTTTCGAGTGCTTCGTTGCCAATCGCTCGCTCAAAAGTTCGAGAAAATAACTTCGATCACGGCTCATTGGGAAATGGCAAAAACCAGCGCCTTTTTCTTCAATGCGTAACTGAGCAAAAATCTGTTCTTTCGCTGAAAATGTCCCGATTGGGTAAAGCCTCACCTTGCCAATATTGTTTCTTGAAGGTTTGCCTACGATTGGTCTGCCCTCCTGCCCCATTCCCTTGATCGCAAACACTCTGCGGCCTTCTCTTGAGCGGCAAAACGCATAAACAGATTGGGTATAATGTCCACCGGAGTCAATACAAGCCGCTGAAATCGCCAACTCTTTGCCGTTTTCCAAAGTATAGCCTTGAACCAAGACAGAATCTAGCCTTTCCCAGAGTTCGCGGCTGCTTGGATCACCGTAAATTGTGCCGTATTCGAGTGACCAGTTTTCTGGACTCGCGCCACCTTTGCCCCAACCTACGATTTCGTAGCATAAACGATCATCCTGAACGTCTACTCCTGCGGTAATGATTCCAATCCCATTTGGTGCGGTTTTTTCTCCGTCACTCCAGTTGGATTCCCTTCTGGCGAACAGATATTCATAAGGGATTTCCTCTTGTGAATTCGTCATGTCCCAAGATTCAGCTAAGTAGGTATTTACGAATCCTTGCAAGGTATGCGCGGATTGTTTGGCGATTACAAACTCTTGAGCTGCTTCTGCTATCGTCTGCCAAGGCGAGTACAAACCAGAGAGGTGAAAACCTGCGATTCCCTTGAAATCCCTTTCGGCTCGCCACTCGCCAAACCTGAGAGATTTGATTCTATGGGCATCTGTCCAAGGTTCGTCGCAGTGTTCGCAAAAGTAGCTGGCATTCTCTGGCTCATTCTCAGGCCATCGAATTTGCCGAAAGGCTAAGGTCTGAAACTCTCCGCAAGCATGGCATGGAATCCAGAACTGTCTTCTGTCACTTCGCTTGTAAGCGGCTTCAATTCTGGATTGGTCTTTAATCGTTGGGCTGGAGACCTGAAGGATTTTTCTATTCCAGAAAGTTGCACTTCTTCTGCGAGCCAGCGCTACCGGATCACCTTCTGAACCTGCTGAAATGGGGTATCTGTCCACCTCATCGCAAAGCACGATTCGGATTGGGCGAGAAGCTAGTGAGCTTGGCGAATTCGCGCCACAGACGGTTAAGTGTCCGCCTGGGAAAGTCTTGTGCAAAGTGGTGTTTCCAGAATCTCGGCTTCTTGGGTCTGCGACTTTTCCTTGCAAAGTTGGGGTGTCTCTGAGCATTGGCGCAAGCCTGTCCTTGCTCCAAGCCTGCGCCATTTCCAAAGTTGGTTGAACCACAAGAATTGGGCTGGGATCGTGCGCCATGTGGTAGCCGCAAATGTTTAGACAAACCTCGGTTTTGCCAAGCTGGCTTCCACACATGGCTACCACTTCCGACACTGCTGGATCTGAGACAGCTTCCATAATCCCAATCAAATAGGGCGTTCTGTTATTTTGCCATTGACCTGGCTCGGCTGACGCTTCTGGACTGAGCCTTCTTTCCGCCTCTGCCCATTCCGCCACGTTTAGTTTTGGTGGAGGTTTCAGAACTTGGAAGCATTGGTTCAGGATTTCCGAAAAGTCCTGAGAGTTCTGTGAGCGCTTCAATGACGGCATCTTCAATCAGATTTTTGGTTACGGCTGGTTTTGATTCATGGGCCACCACTGGGCCAAGCTTTGATGGCATGGACAACAAGCGAGCCTTGACATTCCCTAAAGCGGTTTGAACTTCTTTGACAATATCCGCTTTTCTGACCAATAGCCCTTCTAGTTCTTCTCTCTCCATCGCCTTGATTAGCGCCATTTCCTTTTCCTTCTTGGCTCGCCATTCCTCAAAGTTGACATAATCGCCAGAGGAATTCTGAGAACGATCATCAAGAGAAAGAGAGCCAAGGTCATCAGGCAAAGGAATACGAAGGGAATGAAAAGCAGCAGCAACGTCATACTTGCCGTCACTATGTCGATAAAGTTCACCCGAACTCGTTTTTCTGCTGATAACTGACGGGTCGAGTCCGGTGAGTTGGGCGAGTTGTCTTTGATTAACACGGTTTGACTTTTTTGGTTCTCTCATCTCAAGGCAATGACATGTGACATTTCTGTGACTAGAATAAAATTGCGGTCGGGCGCAAAACCAC
>Ga0208644_1001800_pt1 | contig 17574 bp, 37 predicted proteins | sample VirMetDEL_Nov_18_FD_184517 | JGI IMG/M metagenome (GOLD analysis project Ga0208644, IMG submission 184517) | Aqueous microbial communities from the Delaware River and Bay under freshwater to marine salinity gradient to study organic matter... | ecosystem: Environmental > Aquatic > Marine >... | reverse complement strand
TTTCTGGATATGGATCTGGATATGGATCTGGACCTGGATCTGGATCTGGAGATGGATCTGGACCTGGATATGGATCTGGACCTGGATCTGGATCTGGAGATGGATCTGGATATGGAGATGGATCTGGACCTGGATCTGGATCTGGAGATGGATCTGGATATGGATATGGATCTAGAGATGGATCTGGATGTGGATATGGAGATGGATATGGATATGGGGAAGGCTAGGAAATGAAATTACTACACTTAGGCTGTCATTTAATTCTGGAGTTTGACGAACTCCGCTTGTTTCAGCAGGTCAAAGGGCTTGAGGTCTTTTCCCCTGGTGCCTATCTGAATCCGCAAGGATGTGGGTTGCGGCCAGGAATCCCGGAGCTCAATTACAGGCCAGAATGGCTGGATGCTTGGTCCAGGGTTCCTAGCCGCACAGATCAGCAGCCCCCTTTAAGCGACCAGAAAGCCAGCTTAACACCTGAGATCCTGAGCCACTTTGATGCTGTGATGATAACTCACGTCCCGGCATGGGTGACCTCTAACTGGGAAGTTCTCAAGAAGTGGGGAGGTAAAGTCTACTGGCGTGATATCGGCCAGACCAACTTCGAACAGGAGGCGATGATTGGCCGTTATGCAGCAGAAGGGCTGAAGATTATTCGATACTCCCCTAAGTCTAGAATGATTGCCAACTACGCAGGAGAGGATGCAATGATTCGTTTCAGCAAGGATCCGACCGACTTCTTGCCGTGGGTTGGAGACCGCAGAGAGGTGATGACAATTGCCCAGTCTATGAAGGATAGGGAGCCTGCTTGCGGGTATCAGATATTCTTGGACTCAACAAAGCCCTTTGTTCGCAAGCTTTACGGTAACAGCAACGAATCTTCTGGTCCGCTTTGGGAGGGTCAGAAGACCTACGACCAGCTATTAGAGTTCCTCAGCTGGACTCGCACATACTTCTACACAGGAACATTTCCCGCACCCTACACACTAAACTTCATGGAAGCAGCTCTGGCCGGAACGCCTATTGTTGCTATAGATGCAAGTCAGGCAAGGTTCCCGCACTACGAAGTGAGCGACCTAATGGAAAGCTGGGGGCTAGGTGGTTGGTTCGGAAAGAATCCAAGCGAGCTGCAAGAGCTTTGTCAAAGAACCTTGTCCATGACAGATAGCGAAGCAAGGGCTAGATCTGACGCTCAGCGCGAGGGGGCAAGGAAAACATTCAGCTATGAGGCGGTGCTGCCGCAGTGGAAGGAGCTCTTTGGGTTATGAGAAAAAAGCAGATACTAACGCTGGTCGACTTTGTTGTGGCAGTGGTAGCCATGCTAGTATGCATTGCTACGGATAGCGTCCCCTTTGCAATGCTAGCAATCATTTTCTGGATAGACTTCAAAGATGGAAAAAGAAGTGCGGGTTTGGGTTATGATAGTTGAAATAGGAGAGAGCTTAGCGGCGGTGTTGGTTGCCATGATTCCAGCGGTCTTTTTAGGGTTCACCCTCTGGTGGGCTATGAAGGATTAAAATGAAAATACTAGCCGACCTCCACCATGACGACCTCTTCCGAAGCTTGCAGCTGTTAGGGGATAGGATGGGCGCGACCTTTTACCGGCCTAAAGGCTTGGAGTGGTTCGAAAACACTTTCTGGCATATCCATAGAGGCAGAGAAACCGCAGAACAATTCCTTGGCCCCGTCACTTACCCGGACTTTCCGGGCATAAGCCTAGAAGAGGCTCAGGACACTAAGTGGGATGCTGTTGTTGTTAGCCACTTCGCTAATCTCCAGCCGTGGCAGGGGCTGTTCGCTAAGTGTCAGCCAGACACACCAGTCATTCTGCAAGTTGGAAATAATTGGAATTACAACCTGGAATGCTTTGAGGCTGCTGATTACGTGCTTAACAGCACTGCTACTCAGTGGCCCAACGCTAAGCAACACGTCCGCTATCACCCAGAGTTTAGAGTTGTATCAAGCTTCGATAACCCGACCATGCCTAGAAGCGTTTACAGCGTGAATCACTACCCGACACCTGAGGCAGCGATTACGTTTGAAAAGCTTAGAGAACAATTGCCTGGTTGGAAGTTTGACATGTTCGGCTGCGGAACAGAGAACGGGCATCTAACTAGCCGCGACCAGGTTGACAAGAACGCAGCAAGCTATCAATTCCTCTTCCAGCACAAGGCAGGGGGTGACGGCTACGGCTTCAATATCCACCGAGCCTGGGCGCACAACACGCCAGTGATTATGGATTACAACCACTACGCCGACAAGATGGCAGCAATGTGCATGGTGGATAGGCAGACCAGCTTTGACTTGTCGATTGGCGTGGAGCGTGTAGCGGAGCAGATTAAGGAATGGTCGGACGAAGGGGATTACATGCCAAGAATTACTCCTGTGGAAATCTGGAAGCAGAACTGCTGCCCTGACTATGAGTGGAACAACAAGCTGAAACCCTTTTTCGAAGCAATACTATGAGCGAATTCAAGCAAACAAGCCAATACGGCCAGGATGAGTTTGTCTGGCGGATCTTGGGGGAGAAGGAGCATGGCCGGTTCTTGGATATTGGTGCTGGATATGCATTCAGAGACTCTAATAGCGCTAGCTTGGAGGAGCATGGCTGGGATGGGATGTGTGTTGACAGTGGGAAGGATGGCACCATTGACATTAAAGAGTGGCAGCATAGGAGCGCCCCGTTATGGATTGGTGGGGTTGATCGAATGGAGTTGCCAGCTGATCTTAAGGAAGACTATATAAGCATTGACGTCGATGAAGATTCTTACCTGGCACTGGAGAAGCTGGCTCAACATTACAGATTTAACAGGCTGACAAGCTATCCAGGCGCTTCTGTCATAACAATCGAACATGACGAATACCGCTTCGGTACCGATATGCGGGACAAACAACGGGAAACCTTAACCTGCCTTGGCTACGAACTGCTTTGCCCCTCCGTTTACCCGTCTGAGCAGTGGAAAGAGATTGTCTGGGAGGATTGGTGGGTGTGGCCTTCCGCCGTCGACCGCACCTTAAAGGAAAAAGTTAGAGGCATGCGCAATGTTGAAGAGATCCTTGCTAAACTCCGTGGATAATTGGGCTCATTTCACCGATCAGTTGGCTAGCAGTTACCAGACTGTCTACTCTGTAGCCCACTGGCTGACTGGCAAGGGGTATTCTGTCACCATGCCTAAACGGGCAGTTGCTGCATCTGCTAAGGATGCCTCAACCTACGTTGATGAGGGTGATCTATTCCTTCATCTACGGCTAGAGGTTAAGCGGCGTAAACTGGATTTCACCTGTAAAGAGGACTTTCCGTTTCCAGATATTATGGTCTGCTCTAGAAACAGCTACGACAGGGCAGATCCCAAGCCGTTCACCTATTACATGGTTAACAAAGCTGGCTCCCATGCTGCCATTGTGAGGTCTAGCACATCCAAAAACTGGACCATTCAGACCACTAAGGATGGACGCAGAGTCAATTATCAGCAAGAGACCTATTACTGCCCCGTTGAGTTGCTGGAGTTTGTTAAGCTTCCAGGTGCTTTGCCCACACCCTCCAGTAGCCAGCAGATTGCTCCGACGTAGCCAGCCCCCGGTAATGGCGGTGAATCATTTGCGGGCTGTTCCCCAGGTGATCCGCTATCTTTTGCTCCTCAGAAAGGTAATGGGCTAAATGCGTTGCAGCTGAGTGTCGCAGCACGTTCCTGGGCCACTTGCAAATACCTGCTGCTCTTTGGGTTGCGCCGAATCTCTTACGGAAGTTGCTGCGCCATTTCAAGTGCAACAGCTCCTCACTTTTTTTAGGTAGCGCCCCAAAGACTTTCACCAGCCTTCTTGATCTGTTTTTCGCAATCCCTGCCCCTATCTCAACGAAGCCTTCTGAGGCATGCAAGTTGCTAGGCCGTAGCCGCATAATCTCAGCTCGTCTGATTCCCAGTGCCCCCGCCAGCCAGACATACTCAAGCAAGTCAAAGTCCTGGGCTTTAATGGCTTGCAACAGATCATCTAGCTGTTGATTGCTGAGGATTACCGGCTCTAGCTCTTCCCTGCGAGTCACTTCCAGCCTATCCGTTACGACCTCCCTGCAATAGCCCCGGCGCAGGCAGAAACGCAGAAAAGTGCGGAGTCGGGCAACTTCCGTCTGCCTGGTTGAGGCACTACTTTTTGCTAAGAAACTAGATACTTCTGCAATAGTAACGTCTGACACCTTGAGGGCCGGGCCGCAGTGGGCCGCAAACCTGAATACCAACCATTCCAGTTGATGCACGTAACCCTTGGCCCTGCCTGCTGACTTTTTGGCTTCAACCAGCTCTAAAGCCGCCTCTGACAAGGGTTTCGGGGTGCTGCCCTTGGTGGCTTGGTAATGATTCCACAGCTCAGAAATGCTGATTCCTGCTGCTTCGGATTGGGCTATAGCCAGCCTATCTAGGGAATTCACAGGAGAGGGATGGTGCACGCTGCAGGGTTCGAACCTGCGACCCCTACCGTGTGAAGGTGGTAGGACAGCCTATGTCCATCCCCTCCTGTTAAGCTGTTTCTAATGAGTAGTAAACCGTCCCGTTTTGTAATCAAGCCCGACCTTTCCGCCCGCCTTCGCCAGCTTTGCCCGCCTTCTTCCTCGCCTGAGCAATTTGCGCTTTTTCTTCTCTTACGAGCTCTTGAGAGAGAAGATCGTTGATTAGCTGGGTAAGCCCCGTCTCTCGTCTTTCGGCTAGATCTTTGAATTTCTCCTTCAAGTCTTTGTCGACGAATATGTTTAGAGGGGCTTTGTTTGCGGCTCTCTGGTTTGGCATTGTTTTGGTTGTTTTTGCGGACTTGTGAAACCCTATGTCAAGGTGACTAGGCACCACAATTACAACTGATTTGTTGGTTTGGAATAAAAAAAGCAGAAAAAGGTTGCGGTGTAACGACACCAGAACTAGTAGTTATGCACACGGTGTAACGACACCCAGTAAAAAATGAAACCTCCCCGAACCAACCGCCTAGGCCGCAACTGGAAGCATCGATGCCCTATTTCTGGATGGTTCAAACTAGCAAACCATTATGCAAGTAAACTGGACACAGACAGCAAAGGAGCTGCAAGCGGAATCGGAAAGGGAAGCGCGGCGAACAGTGACAGCCAACAAGCTAAACGGGGTGATTAAGGAGCCTGTTACCTGGCATGATTGCAAAGATGATTACCCAGAAGGAACAACCCTTGAAGAAGCTTTTCGGGAGACGTTCGGCAACGCAAAAAAGCTAGGACTCTTATGATTAATAGCAGGACAAAGGGGGCGGCTGGAGAGCGGGAAGCGGCGGAATTCCTCAGGAGGTTTGGGTGGAACGCTAGAAGAGGGCAACAGTTTTCGGGGTCTCCAGACAGCCCAGACGTTGTGTCTGACTTCCCTTTTCACCTGGAAATTAAGCGCGTTCAAGCATCCAGCCCTATGAAATGGATAGAGAAAGCAACGGAAGACTGCGGCGAGGAGCAGCAACCTTGCGTTTTATGGAGACCCAACCGAAAGCCCTGGATGGCTATGTTCTGGGCAGAAGATTTACTAAACCACTTAAACAGAAAAACCAGCATGAAAAACGATCCCATCACCTTAAGCAGAGAAGACTATGCCGAATCACTTAAGCAAGCAGAGGAGGCTGGATACAGGCGAGGAATTGCCATGTATGACTCACAGAGAGCAGTAGCTAGTTTCTCGGACAAGGTGTCCACACACCCTGTAATAATGGACGACGTTGACGCCGTTAAAGCTGATTTTGCCGTACAACAGAGCGGCTGCTAGCAAGCGGAGAAAGAAGAAAGGTGATGAGTGACATTGAAGAGCTTAAAAAGGGGCCTGCGATCTGGAATGCCTACGCAGATGCAAACATAAAAGCGGATCTGACATGGTGCCCCGACCTGAGAGGAGCCGACCTGAGAGGAGCCGACCTGAGAGGAGTCTACCTGAGAGGAGCCGACCTGAGAGGAGCCCACCTGGAAGGAGCCGACCTGGAAGGAGCCGACCTGGAAGGAGTTGAAGCGGGCCTAATAATCCCCACTTTTTCACTTAACCAAAAAGCCAGGGTTGCTGTAGCGGTTCGCGGTGAGTGTTACAATCAATCCGATTTTGGGAACGTGTGCGGGACAACTGGATGCCTAGCCTTTCACATTGTTAAGCAAGCCGATGGGGGCGAAGTGTTTGCAGCTTGGTTTAGGAGCATCCCCTTCGCAGCAATGCTAATCTGGCCTGAGGCTGCACATCTATTTTATCAGACAGATCCTAAGCCAGTGATTGAGTTCACCGAGCAATTTATGCCTAAAGATAAGGCGTAACAACAAACCAAGAAAACCAAAACAGAAAGATACATACTAATGAGCTTAATAGCTAAAGAAACCGCCGATTCTTCCAGGGATCCACTGCCAGCAGGGCCGCAAATAGGCATTTGTTACAGCATTGTCGACTTAGGCACTCATGCCGGGGATTACCAAGGGAAGCCAACTAAGCGTCACAAGGTTAATATCTGCTTTGAGCTGCCAGGTGTTCAGATCGAAACAGATAAGGGGCCGATGCCAGGGGCTAAATCAACAACTCAGACACTTAGCTTGAATGAGAAGGCTAGCCTGCGCAAAGTTCTTGAGAGCTGGAGAGGGCGACCGTTTACGCCAGTAGAACTGCAAGGGTTCGACCTTAGCGGGATCCTGGCAAAGCCTGCAACTGTTAACATCATGCACAATGACAAGGGAGGGGACTATATCGGCTCCATCATGCCGCCAATGCCTAATGTTCCAATTCCGAAAGCAGTCAATGAGCCTTACATTTACTCGCTTGACACCCCAGGGGAGAACTGGGATCGGATCCCGAATTGGGCGAAGGAAGAGATCAAGCAGTCCTTAGAGTGGAGCAAGGTTAAAGACTTCGTTCCATCTGAAGATGGTCACCCCGCAGGAGCGCCTGCCGCACCAGCCGACAACCAAGACGACGTGCCATTCTGATATGAGTGTGTTAATCAAAGGGCCGGGGGTGTATAGGCACCTACAGGGAGGGGATTACTACCCCCTCCCTTTTTTATCAGCATCCACATTGAAGGATTGCAACTGGAACACTCGCATACTTGATGACCGCTTAAAGGCACCCCCCAGGGCACCAACTGAAGCGATGGTGTTTGGGACGGCTTTTCATACCGCCGTATTAGAGCCGGATAGAATGCCTTACGAGTATCACATACTGCCAGAAGGGCATAAGGGCACCACAAAGGAGGGCAAGGCGCTTGTTGCGGAGATCAAGAAGGCAGGTAAGTCTCCAATTAAAAAGTCGGCAATGAATCAGATTGAGGCGATGAGGGAGAGCTTGCTGGCTCACCCTTGGATGCGGGAGAATTACTCGCTAAGCAAGGGGGATATTGAATTGTCGATTGTTAGCAACTTCCACGGCGTCATGGTTAAGAGTAGGCTGGATACCTATTACGGAAGCAATGGAGGTTACTCTATTGATCTCAAGACAACTATTGACGCATCCATTGATAAGTGGCGGCGGGAGATCAGGAGCAACTACATCACTCAAGCCGCAACATACCGGCAACAGCTGAGGGAGCACGGGTTACCATGCAAGCGGTTCTATTTTGCGGCTGTGGAGAAGTCCCGCCCTTACAATGCTGGAATTCATGCAGTTGCTGACAGGGATCTGGATGAAGCATGGGAAAGGGTTGAAGATCTGCTGAATCGATACGCTCATGACAGAGTTCATGGTTTTCCGCACTACAACACCGAGCCAACTATTCATTGCTATTCAGAGAGGGAACTAAAGATATGAAGCAGAGGAAAGTTGTGCAGATTACAGGAACAAACATAGGTGTGATAGGTGAGCTTTTCGCTTTGTGCAATGATGGAACCATTTGGAGGATGAGCAGGAGGAATGGTTGGTTACAGGCCGAATCTATCCCTCAACCAGAGCCAGCCAAGGAGCCAGAAGATCCTGTAGCCGCCCTCAGAGCAACCTTGAGGGCTCAAGCTTTGCAGCACCTATCAAACAAGATCGGCAAGAAGTTACGGAACGGGCCGAGACCTGACCTTGACTCTAGAATTGCTGAATATGGCATTGATGCGGTTAAGGCTGTAATAGACGTTAAGTGTAACCAGTGGATAGGCAACCCTGACATGGAGAAGTATCTGAGGCCAGAGACACTCTTCCGCAAGTCTAAGTTTGAAAGCTATTGGCTTGAGGCGCAGGAAGCTAATCCGGTTAAGGAGCGATCTGTACTTACAGAGGCGCAATCCAATGCTGGATGGGCTGATATCTTTGGCAAAGCTGTGCCTCCTGTGCCTGACCGACAGAAGCAACCACAGGGGTATTTAGACTGGATGGGGTTATACGGAAATTGGAAATCTCAAATGGATTCCTACACTGAGTGCCGATTGCTTGGGGTAGCATTTCCGGGGTTTAAGAAGTGAACGACGCCCCTGATCTGGACATTGACGCCCAAGAGGGGCTTCTTGGCTGCGCTCTGCTTGGAGCAGCTGAGGATATCCGGGGCTCAGGGATTGACGCTAATAGCTTCTCTGAGCCCCGGTGCCGATTTACCTGGATAGAGATCGAAAAATTGCTAGATGCTAAGACTGACCCAAATGTGGTCTCTCTGCATCACGCAAACAAAGATTTAGAGCCCCTGTGGCTTGTTGGCCTGTCTGACAAGGCTCCAACCGTCCACAACTGGACTTACTGGTTGCCCCGAGTCAAGGATGTGGCCGCACGCTACCAGGTATGGAGCTTGTGTAACCAGGTAGCTGGCAACGCAAAGATGGGGTGCCCGTCTGACGAGCTGCTGGCCTCCCTGGAATCAGGGTTGCTTAAGGTGGGCAATGCCAGCTCAGATGTTAAGGATTCCTCCAAGGCAGGACTGAAAGATCTCTGTGATTGGCTAGATAAGGCGGGCAACCAAGAAGTGGTTGGCATAAAGACTGGGATAGGGCGCATCGACAAGCTGATAAGGGGCTTGAAAAAGGCAACTATGAACACTTTAGCCGCTCGCCCTGCAACTGGGAAGTCGGCCCTAGCTGCTAACGTGGCTCTTAAGGTGGCCAAGGAAGGCGGCAAAGTCCTGGTGTTTACTGCTGAGATGGCTGCTAGAGAGTATCAAGCTAGGTTGTTAGCGATTGATTCCAAAGTGGATGTGCAGAATTATTTGGAGAATGGCTGGCAGCAGGACCAAAAGGCGCTGTTCGTTGCCATGAATAGGCTTAAGGAACTCCCCATTTACATAGTGGATGATCCGTCGATCACAGCCCCTCAAATGAGGGCTTATTCCCGCAAGGTCGCAAGAAGGGGGCTAGACCTGGTGATTGTTGACTATCTCCAGCTGTATCGTTCTGGCCGCAAGACGAGAGGCAGGGAAGAAGAGGTTAGTGAGGTGTCTAAGGCTATGAAGCAGATGGCTATGGAATGCGATGTGCCGGTAGTTGTGTTGTCGCAGATGAACAGGGGGATTGAATCCAGAGACAGTGCCCCACGGCTATCCGATCTAAGGGAGTCAGGCAGCATTGAGCAGGACTCTGATACAGTGGCGTTTCTGTGGAATAACTCAGATGATGTGCTGATGTATTGCCTGGAGAAGAACAGGAACGGCGGAACAGGGCAGGCCCCTGTTAACTTCATAAAACACAACCAAGTTTTTGAAGATTTATCAGGCATGGAAGGGAATGCTGGTGTATAGTCACCTCATGAAATTATTCGTCTGGGGTGTCTAGTCACCAGTGGCAAACAAGCGTTGAGGAACACAAGGGAGAGTTCCGGGTAATGGTAACTGCTTTCGGCATGACCAGCCCAGCAGGAGATAGATTGCAGAGAGGTGTGCCAGGGTCAGGCAAAACTTTCCAGGGGATCTGGAGAGGTGGAGACAGGCAAGAAGTTGAGAGGTCGGCTAAATCGTTGACCAAGTATTTGAATGACTATGAAGCTACTAGGAATCGCCGGGGCAAAAGGCGTCGGTAAGGATACGTTTTACAATGTGCTGAAGGCAAGGATGGAGCCGGTGCAGAGGGTAGGGACTTCTGATTGTATCCTAGCTGATTGTTCTGCTTTACCTGGGCTGGAGGGTGCAACCAAAGAGCAGGCGAGACAGGTTTACCAGGTATACGCCGAGGCAACCAAAGAGTTGCAAGGGCTCCACTATTGGATTGATCGGATGCGGCCAGCCCTAGAGGCAATGGACTGGGGCAAAACCACCATCATAACAGGTTTGAGATACTCCTTCGAAGCTGAATGGATCCAGCAGCAGGGAGGCAAGGTTGTGCTGATTACGAAGCCAGGGCCAGCTGATGAGGACCATATTAGCGAACTGGAATGGAAGAATATTGTGCCGGATTACACCATCGCCAATGCGTCAACCCTTGCAGCCTATGCCGATGAAGTGGTCAAGGTTTACCTGGAGGCGATCAAGCAATGAGGCAACTTTTAATGTTTCCACTGATCATTGGCTGTATCGCACTCACAATCAATGCTTTCTGGTCAAGCTACAGCGAGCCCTATCCACAATCCAGCGACTTTAGAGTGCTACTTCTGGCAACTGTGTGCGGGTTCGGTGCTACCTGGGCTGGATGGAAGGAGTCGGGCAAGTGAAGTTCTCCAGCATTCTTACAGGTGACGGCAGAGGTCTCTGGTATTGCCAGCAAGTAATCAACCAAGGCTTTGACGCAGTAGTGCAAGGCATGCAGCTCTCCAACGAGCTATGGGAGGCTTCGAACAAGACATTAACCCCGCTGCAAGCAGACATTGCCGCAGCTAAGCAGATTCTAGGATTATGACACAACAGGAAGTTAGAGCAGTGTTAGGCGATTGGTATGCAGGTGAACTGCGAGATGATAGGGCGAAACGGGTTAACCCTAACATCTCCCAGCAGGATCTTCAGAAGATGTGTGAGTCGGTCACCAGGGCTTCGATAGATGCTGCTCTCAGCGTGGGGCCGAAGCCGACGCTAGACGAGATAAGGGAGAAGGTGGAAAAGCGAGAGCAGGATACGCCAGATACTGAGTCAATTCTGCCAGATACTGAGACTAGGCGCTTCTACCCGGAACTGGACTGGACCCTGGGTTTCAACTGGGCTGGTTTACCAAGGTGGTCTGACCCTTACGGCTACACATGGAAGTTTACCGAGACGGAAGACGGCCACTACTACACCAGGCTCCCTAAGAAGGGAGAGCCCGTGACAACAACAAATCAGAAAGAGAAAACTATGACAAGCAAGCTACTATTCGGAACAGCAATCGGAACATTCATCGCCCATTACTGGCACATTGTTGCCGGTAGCGCCTTAACCACAATTAGCACCTTAACAGCTATCGCTGCCTTCTTCTTTGATAGAGCAGTGGAGACGCCAGTGCCAACCTTTGGCGTGGTGTGCGTCATCCTGGGGATCTTGCACATGAAGGGCGGAAGCATTCGCCGTAACTTGCTGAAGTGGCTCAACATCCAGGAGAGGAAGTAGGTTATGGCTGGCCCTTCACCAGGACAGTGTCCTTATGATTACCACGGCTTCCCATCGACAGCTGGAGCCACTGAAACATTAAACCATCACAAGGCTACGGGACACTTCCCAGATTACAGCAAGCCTGGAGATCGATACATCATCACAGCAAAGCTGCCTGATGGGTTAGAGCCTGGAGATGCCATTGTCTATGATGGGGAACACTGGGAGCATATGCCCCGCCCTGGCAAGAAGCCCAAGAAGAAGGCCAAGATCAAGCTGACTGATGCTTTTGTGAAGGCTGTTAAGTTTAGTGATGCCTATGATCTTGCAAGGGCTGAGACTACGCACCTTGCGAAAGTTTCAGCAGGAGGCATTTGCTGCGTCCCTGACAGAAGGGGCTTACCTGTTGTCGATCCGAAAGCTGCCAAGCAGTATGACCTGAAGCGGCTGGCTGAAGAGGTGCTGAAATGGGTGGAGATTGTGGAGGAATAGCATTAACCAATGCCAACCAACAGAAAGTGGTCGCTTATGAAGAGCGAAGAGGTGGCTAAACTGCCAGCTAACACCATCAAAGAGAGGGATCCTGAGCGATACAAGTGCATCATCCAGCTGCTGAAGGAAGGCACTAGCCACAAAGCCATAAGCAAGGCTACTGGAGCATGTATGGCTGTGATCACCAAGATTATGTTGGCTGATGACGAGCTGAACAAGGGCATTGACGCCCTGTCATCCAGAGCAAAGAAGGGTGCAGGGCACGCAATTGACCGCTTGAATGAGCGGATGGAGGCTGATGTGAATAACGAGATAGCCTTCAAAGATTTGGCCGTTGTTGCTGGTATCTTAACTGACAAAGTAGAGAAGCTCAGCCAGTCGCAAGCCCCACAGTCCCTGCATGTTACGCAGATTAATGTCAATGAGGCTGTAGATATCAACGACATCATCCAGAACCTGCCCAAATCAGCACCACCAGAGCAGTCACAAGTTATTGATGTGGAGGATGTTGCGCCAGAAAATGAGGCCAATTAAATATAATAGATATTGTGCGAAAACCAGCTGTAAGTCCTTCTCTATCAACACTTCATGCTGCAAAGTAAGCCGGAAAAGGGGAGGGGGCGGTCAGCAAGTCTAGATCTGTCAGCTTCGTTTGACGGCCACCTATGCAAATTTTAGCAGACAAAAGGCCCCTCCCTAGCGCATTGCACCGTCAACAGCGGGCAGAGGGGTTGTCAGCCCGTGGGGTTACGTCTGCTGCGATGGGTGTTGTATCGGAGCAATTGTTTGCGGCTGAGGCGTATAGCAGGGGCTTCCGGGTGTCTGCTCCGGTATGCGGAAAGGCCCCCTATGACAGCATTACTGAGAAGGACGGGTCCTTGTGTAGGGTGCAGGTGAAAAGCACAGCAAAGCCACACAAGGGTAGTTGGCGGGTGACGTTCAACGCGCCTAAAAGGCGGGGTTATGACGGTGCAACAGTGGATGTGTTGGCCTGCTATATCGCTCCGATGAGTCATTGGTATCTACTGCCTGTAAGCCAGGTAAAGGTGGATCAGATCCATTTTTGCGGTAATCCGCACAGAAGCAAATACTTGCCCTACTACGAGAACTGGGGGCTTTTGGAGACTTTTTGAATATGAAATCCCTTCGTTCCATAGTTCAAGCGGTAACTGCCCAGACAGGGGTTGATCCCAAGCTAGTATTTTCCAGTCTAAAGACAGAGGATGTGTCTAGGGATAGGGCAATAATTGCCTACCTATGCCATGTGGAGTTGAGGTGGAATTTCAGCCGGATTGATAAGAAGCTGAAGCGGGCTAACGGGTCTACTAGAAGGATGGTAGAGCGGGTAGCGGAGAGCAAGGACTATGAACCATCTCTTTTTGCTCTATTAGCCAGGATTAGGGGTATCTGAGGGTACAGTAAGCCTGTTAAGACTTGCCATACCCTGAGACCAGAATTCGGGTCTATCGTCGGGAAACTCCTTGAAAGGAGAGGGATTTCTTTGGACAGCCTAAGCATCCGGCAACCGCATGGCATTAACGTAGCCAATAAATCCCAGCAGTGTCTCACAGTTGTGAGAATCTTTAAGGTGGTCTGTTACGTGTATCCGGCCACCCGCTGTTGTCACCCTTCATTCTGGAGACTCTTGCCAGAGAGCCGGGGCCATGTTTCAGGTCACCCAAGAGATCGACGTCCGGCCTGCAATCGGAGGCTATGTTTAGCAGGCAGTGAAATTAATAGCAGAAAACGGTTGCGGTGTCTAGTCACCAGATGCATGTTGAAGGTGTAACGACACCGGAATGCTATGAAAACAAACCTTCAAGAATGCCAGAAATGTAAACGCAAGTTTATTGCAATTGGAAAGATATCCATTTGCCAGGAATGCGAACTCAAGATCACCCAGGAAGCGCCAACCACAGCATGGGAGAAAGTGAGGCCCTTGCGATGATTGTATGGCTAGCTGAGAACGGAGCATTGCCCGTCCTGGGTGCGATTGGTGGATATTTCCTCGTCCACCAGATAATGAACAGGGGAAGCCATGAATGATTTCGACGATATACCTGGTGAAGACGATATCCAGTTCAAGGCACCCTATGTGGAAGGAGGGGCAGGGAGCCTAAATGAGCTGATTACTGAGCAGCGGGGATATGAAGCGGTTGGGGGCAAGATTAACGGAACAGCTCACTACAAAGGGGGGAGTTTATCCCGCACTAAGCCGCCAGAAGGAAAGAGGGGCAATCAATGACCTTTGAAGAGACAGCATACCTAGTGCGCAGGATGCGGGAGCGTGGCCTTATTAAAGGCGAGGTAGAGGGGAATACGACCGAAAAGCAGTTAACCGCTGAGAGAAGCAACAGATCTTATTACCGGCACAGAGACGCGATACTTGAGCGAAAAAGGGCACGCTACGCAGCCCGAAAAGCAGCAAAGGAGGCATCAGAATGAGTGATGAGTTAGTGCGGCTAGAGGAAGACTTTCGGGAGTGGTGGAAAGAGAATCGGATAAGCCCCTATAACTCACAGGTTGACGAGCACTATCTGATTTGGTCGGTGTTCTTCGATGCCTGGCTCAAGGGCCTGGACGCAGAAAAGGAGACAGCGGAATGAACGCGCAACACTACGCAGAAATCAAAAAGGGGCCAACAAGCTGGAACGCTTTTGTTAGAGTGCAGAAGGCAAAGGACCGGGCCTGGACTGCCGACCTCCAGGGGGCCAATCTCTGGAATGCCGATATCTGGACTGCCGACCTCCAGGGGGCCAATCTCCAGCGGGTCAATCTCCAGTGGGCCAATCTCCAGCGGGTCAATCTCCAGTGGGCTGATCTCCAGTGGGCTGATCTCCATGGGGCCGATCTCCATGGGGCTGATCTCCGAGGCACTAAGTTCAGCGGTGTCCCTATTCGCCCGGGGGATCTCCTAGAGCAAATCGCGGTAGCGATCCGTAAGCCGGGGGCGCTAAGCATGCGCAATTGGCATACTTGCGAAACCACGCATTGCCTCGGCGGCTGGGCGGCTCATCTGACCCCTGGCGGGATAGAGTTTGCAGATAAGACCTCAGATCACCTTGCCGGTGCGTTACTAGTTCCTGAGTTGGCTCATCTGTTCTATGGGGGTTCTGATGACGCTCTGGAGGCGACCGAGAAATACTTGCCAGAAGGATACACAGCACCGGAGGAGGATCAATGAGCATAGCAAACGAACCAGCGTTCCGCGACGCAGAGGGCTGCGACTTCGGCCTAACCAAGCGGGAATACTTCGCCGCTATGGCGCTACAAGGATTATTGGCTAGCCCTTCTTCTCTGTGTGAGTGTGCGTGGCGGGCAGAGCGTCAAGCCGTTGTGCGTGCCGACGCTCTGATTGAAGAGCTAGAGAAAGGAGCAGAATGAACAACTGGATTAAGTTCGACGCCAAGAAGCCGGAGACGTGGGTTAGGAACACGGACATGCTTGTTCGGCTTAGCGTCAACGCAAAGTGCATTTACGGTCATTTCGACAACGGGGATACTGACTTGTTCAGGATGCAGGCTGATGGGCGCCGCGTGATTATGGCGGAGCACATAACCCACTACATGACCCCCACCGACCCAACCAAGCACAGTGATCACGTTTCGGTGCCAAGGGAGTTGAGTGAGGAGGATGAGAAAGGGATTAGATCAACACCGCTCGGGGGCTGCTATGATGAGCAGGAAGTCCAAGAAATGCATGAAGCCTTTGTGGAGTATTTCGGACGCAATCGCCCCGAAACCAAGCCAAGTGACACCGTGTGCGTGCGCGTTGAGCTGAGAGCGGAGGAAATAGAATGAGCAAAACTGTTAAAGAGAAACCAGAGGTCAGCGAGAAGGAACTTCGGTTGCTGGTCTACCTTGAGGACTGCGGGGTCAATAAAGGCGGGCGCATAAACTACAACCGACTCAACAGTGAGGAGGTCTCTTGGCTAGACAGTCTGAAGGACAGAGGCTTGCTCGCGAATCACGGAAGAATCAAGTCGCGATACCATAGTGATAACAGGCTCCATTTCGCTGAGTTGACTGACGCAGCACTCGCTATCGTCGCAAAGGAGAGGGCGAGGCGATGCAAGTATTGGGCAGACAAGGACAGGTTTAGATGGGTTGGCTTTCCAGATGAGGAAATAGCATGAGTGATATAACAGTGATTTACAAAGACGGGAAACAGGAAACGTTTGAAGACAAGGGTGCTCCAGGCGGAAGCTATTCGAACAGTGTCAAGTATGAGGGCGGGTTTGCTATCATTAAAGACGCTTACGGAAAGGTGACGTCAATCCCTGCGGAAAGAATTGCGAGGGTCATACATGAAACTGCAAGGAGAGGTTTTTAGGATGAGCATCGCACCTGAAATATTAGAAGCGGCCCAGAACGAGGACACAAGACCCGCAAGGGGCGGTTGGGCACCAGGCAAAGAGATTGAGGAAGTTGAAGAATGAGTGAAGAGAAGCACCCTTGGTGCCCTGACAGGTGCCCTATAACTATGAGACCATTTTTCCTGTGGATGGAGCACCCTGATTTAGGAGATGTGCCAACCTACGGAGGGCCTTACGACAGCTACACAATCCCAGAGCCCGTCAACCTGCCTGAGAAAGGGGAAATGCCTTACCATGACATTGAGTTCGAATGGCATCGTTACGACCATGATTCTGGTTGCTGGTCTGAGATTCAGATGTGCGATATGCGCATTGTAAAAGAGGAAGTGCTGTGTGAGCTGGGGGCCTGGGGAGAATGAACGCCGAGGAGTGCATCAAGGAATGGGAAGAGAATCACCCTGGAGAAAAACTAGACCTTAAGTCTTTCGATGCTGGGTGGAGCTACGGATCGATAGCGGCAGGCGGAGTTGTGGCTGAGTATCCGTATTTAGAGCACATGACTATGCGGAAAATAGTCACTCAGATTCTCAAAAAGGCAGGCATATTGAAATGACCAACGAAATTGAAGAAGCTTTCATTTCGTTTTGGGGGCGCTACTACGGCCATGAACCCCAGCCCAGCGACCCAAACGACCACGAGATTATACGCGCATTCGATAGAGCCTATAAGACCGGCTTCGAAGCTGGCTACTTAGCCGGGGCAGCGGCGAATGCTGTTGTGAAGTCAGGCAAAGAGATTGAGGACCAAAGCGAAAGGACCAAAGAGCAATGAGTGATCTTGACGCAAACTTAAAACGAATCATGAGAAGGGCTAAACTGAAGCCTTCTCAACTTGCCAGACTTGCAGGTGTTCAGAAATCGTCGCTGAGCCAGCTTGCGTCGGGGCTCCAATGCACTACTGATGAACTGCTAGGAGTCGAAAACGTGGAAGTTTCCCGGCCTGTCTTGGCGTTTGAAATCACTCAAATGGTCCATGAAATGGGGCATGAGGGAGTGGCGAAGGCTCATGACGCGGTGTCCGCTATATACAGCAAAGAGCAAAGAGCAAAGAGCAATGACCAAAGACCAAGAATCACAAACAACAGAAAGAAACAAGTAATATGGACATATCGAAACTAACAATTGGAGAAGCTCGCGAGATCGCGGCAATCGTTAACGGCAATCAGTCATCCTCCACGGAACACCCTTACCGCATTGGTAAGCCTTACTTGATTAGGACAGTCACCCAGATCAACACAGGCATCTTGAAGGCGGTAGGCCCACAAGAGCTGGTCTTAACCGACGCTTGCTGGATTGCGC
>Ga0208644_1001794_pt1 | contig 17609 bp, 26 predicted proteins | sample VirMetDEL_Nov_18_FD_184517 | JGI IMG/M metagenome (GOLD analysis project Ga0208644, IMG submission 184517) | Aqueous microbial communities from the Delaware River and Bay under freshwater to marine salinity gradient to study organic matter... | ecosystem: Environmental > Aquatic > Marine >... | reverse complement strand
CATTTTTAAGAAACAGGTCGTAGAGACTTGATAAAATCGGAAGCCAAAACCGAATCAGTGATTTCAGTCTTAAGGCGTTCGTCTGAAGTTTGAATTGTTCCATTTACCGCCCAAACAGCGGTCCATCTAGTTCCTAAGCTCCCTGTTTGATAAGTATTGTCAGCGGCTGGGCGGAGCGTTCCGCTGAGATCAATGATAGTTCTCGCCGTCGGAGAAGACGCGCCATCCGGCGTAGTGCTGAATACCAGCCTGCCCGGCATGTCATTAGCGCCGGGGGTGCCGTCTACTATTGCTTGAATAGTTGCGCCTTGGACGAACTCGGTGCCGTCATTACCTTGGAAGGTAATCATGCCCAGCGTGTCGCCATTGGAAACAACTGTGTTTGAGCCGATTGCAGAACCATTGCTTTTGCAAAGGTTGAGCATTGTGTATGCGTTGCCGTTATAGTTGCTAACTATGTTGACGGCATTTCCGTAAAGAGCATTTCCCTCAATGTTGACCGCGACATTTCCGCCCCAGCTCGAATTATTGATGTTAGTACGAGCAGCAGTTGTCCCCACCAACAGCCTGCCGGAGCCGTCGATGTTGACCGAATCGTCAGACGCGCTGCCGTTGATGTCTAGCGGTCCAAGGTCAATGTTGCCGGTGCTTTCCTCAACAATGAAGGTGCCGCCGTTCTTCGCAGGGATCGTGATGCTGGTGTCTGTACCAGCAACTGCGGGAACATCAATCTCGATGCTGCCGGAAGTAGAGCCGTTGATCTTGAGTCCCATTAGGAAGCAACTCCTTCAAGTGCGGTAAGACGGGTTTCGAGGGTTTCGATCTTTGCTAACGCCTCTTGTAATGCAGCCGTCAGCAGCGGGACAAGTTTGGACTGGTCGATTCCTTGATAGACCGGAATTGTATTTCCGTCTTCGTCGAGTTTGTTATCGCCAACTGAGACGCCATCGGGGAGTTCTTCGCCTTCCTTCCAGACTTCAACTTCGTCCTGAGTACCAGTGACGCACTCAGGAACAACGGCTTGTGCTTCGTGGGCGATGAAGCCGTCAACCGTGGTGTCAGGATCAGCAATAAAATTGAAGCGGCGAACCTGGAGCTGATTAAGGCGATCAGCAGCGCCGGTCAGTGGGACAACGTTTTCTTTGAGGCGGTAGTCGGAAGAAGTGTTATAGGCAGTGCTAGTGGTGTCATAGGAAATTGTGCCGATTACTGATCCAGCATTAATGAACGCAATGGCGTTGGCGTTTCCATCGTTATTTTTCGAAAAAATTGCCGTTGGCGATGAACCAGATCCCTGTGGATTGAGGGTCAGACCCCTTGCATTTGCAGTCGTACATCCAATCAAAAGGTTGCCGGAGCTGTCGATACGCGCTTTTTCGTCGTTATTCGCTTCAAAGGAAAGAGCGTGATTTGACTGAGCAGCAATCCCAACCTTCGATGTTGTTACAAATACCTTTCCAATAACAGAACTTCCGGTTTCTTCAAACCTAATTACTTGCGTACCAGCGCCAGAAACGTGCAATTTTGTAGCAGGACTCGTAGTGCCAATTCCGAGTCCGCCGCTGCTATCAACCGTCGCCCGAGTACTGCCGCCCGTGACAAGGTTGACCGTATCAGTACCAAAACTGATGCCAGTGTTTGTGTCAGTGCCCTGAAGCGCAGGCGTCCCAGCAGAGCCGTTGACCCCTGAAACTCCGTTGTCGCCGTCGAGAGTTAGTGCCATGGGTCAAACAATAGTCCAGGTAGAACCAGAAGGAATCGTGACCGTGACTCCTGAGTTAATCGTAATCGGACCAGCCGACATCGCATTGGTCGATGCGGTAATCGTGTAGTCCGAAGTCACGGTCTGCCCGTTTTCGTAAAACACGGCGTCAGATCCACCGCCCGATGCTCCACCACCGCCGCCGATGGCTCCCCAAGCGCTGCCGTCATATCCCTCGAACGTCGTGTCGTCCGTGTTGAAACGGATCATGCCCGCACTTGGAGTGCCAGGGCGTTGGGCAGCAGTACCAGACGCCACATCAATGGCGCCCGTGCCGGTCATGCTGATATTGCCAGCAGACGTGACCGTGCCGGTAAAGCTCGGGGATGCCAGCGTTGCCAACCCAAGGTTGGTGTCAGCCAGCGTTCCAACGACAACCCATGCCGAGTTAGCCGCGTTGCGCAGCTTCAACTGACCGTTTGTTGTGTCCGCCCACCACTGGAAGGCGTAAGTCGTAGTCGGCTCAGTGGTATCGCTGTTATTGCTAACGATTGCCGCAAGGGCATTGTTCAAATCTGAACGGACTGCCGCGCCCGTTCCATTAGCAATCACATAGTCGTGGGTTGCCAAGGCGCTGCCCTATGTGCTCAGTGTCTGCACTTTAGCCGACTCGTCCATACCCAGTTGCACTCCAGTTGAAGTTACGGGAAATGCTGGTGTCGCTTGAATTCCTGAAGTGGACCGTGAAGCCGGTGCCGCTGACGTTGCTGACCTCGAAGTAATCCCCGCTTTGCATGTTTTGCGCCGTGATACCAATCGTCGGCAAAGTGCTATTTACTCCGCCCAGAACAGAAGTGCCGGTGAAGAAATTGTTGGCGAAGCTGACTGCTGTTGCCCCAGCGGAACTGGTCACGGTCGTTGTGCTCTGATCCGTGCGGCGCTGGAATGTCGCCTTGTATCCCAGCTCGTCGATCAGGATGTTCTGGTCAGCGTCTGTTGACTGGAGCTGAGCGCGGAACTGGAATGCCCGCCCTCTAAACGTGCCATTGACGAAGTTCTGCCAGTCGCCCCAAGTAGGTGTGCCGGCGGGGTCGTCGTTGGTACGGCGCAGTTGCAGGGTTGCGTTCACCGAATCCACCACGTCGCCATCGAAGCTGTCCCAGTCATCGACGTTCTCGGTGCGGTTGTCCAGGAGGTCAGCCGGGTAGAAACCGCGAGTGACGAAGCGCCGCTGTAGGTCAACCGAGTAAATCGCCTCAAGATCCAGCGTGTCGTCAAACTCGTAAGTCGCGCTGTTCAGGACATCGCCAAGGAAATCGAAGTTGGGCAGGTCATCAAAATCATCCTCGTCGTCAATATCGGCGTCGCCATCAATTGCCAGGGCGTCGTACTCATCGCTGTAGAAGCAATTAGTTTTTGTGCCTTGGAACGGGGGAACGTCTTGATCTTCCCGGCGAACTTGTATTGGGAACTCGCCCAGGGCATCGGGGAAGTCGATAATGACGCTGGTGGCGTTAGTGCTCTGGCGTCCGCCGTCATCCTCAAACTTGACCAGGACTTCGCCTTCAACGGCTGGGATCGTTGCTTCGGTGGAGTTACCGGCAATCGCCTCGATCAGGTCAACCGAATTACTCCAGGTGCCCGTGCCATCCGTCAGGCTGCTGTGGCGGATATAAACCTTGCCGCCAGCTACCACGTCCACATCAGTGGAAACGTCCCAGCGCAGTCGCCCGGTATTGGCGTTAATCCGCTCGAATGACAGGTTCTGAACATTGCCGGGAACAGCGGTTTTACCAATCGCGGTGAAAGTGAACTCCGTAAAGTCGGTCGATTGGCGACCCAGTGAGTTAATCGAGTAGATCTCAAAGACGTAATCACCGGCGCGGGTGTCCAGGATCTCAACGTCCGGTCTGCCCGCAATAACTTCCTGCCAGTTGTCGTTATCAGCCCTGTAGCGGACCTTGTACTGCGGGACGCCTTTGATCGACTGCCAGCTCAAGATGATCTTGACTTTTGCCTTGTCGTTCTGGGTGTAAAACTTCTCGCTTGCTTTCGGTGTGTTCGGTGGATCCGGGATCAGGTTGAGATTGGTGATCGTGCGGGTTTGAAGTTGGAAGCCGCGTTCCACATAGTCGTACTTGCTGGAGTTGTACTTCAGCCCGGTGATTTCATAGAGATGCCCTTCCTTTTCCTTGACGGTCAGGATGCGATATTGCTGGCTTTGAACTGAGTCAGTTTGCAGGATCCAGATGCTGTTTGCGTTCGGGGCACTGCTGAAGTCAGATGCAACAGTGATTGCCGTACCGCTGCGGCTAGAGATCGAGCGGGTTTCCATTGACCCGTCAGACAACAGCACCGATAACGTGCCCGTGTTCGTGGGCAAACCTTCCGCATCATCAACTGTGATGACCTGAGCGGTGGCGCTGCTAATCCTGCCGCCGTAACGAACGCCAGCCCGGACGGGATCTTGTACGTCAACAACTGCACCAGGTCGAATCAATGCGCCAGCATCAATCGAGGCGGTGAAGCTGATAACTTCTGTTTCCTGCTGTTCGCTGAACAGAATCCATTGCCCCAGTCGGTTGGCTTGACCGCGTGAAGTGCAGGCGAAGGCGCGAATCTGGGTCGTAACCACGCCGTATTTGGCGATGGCATCCCGGTCTTCCACAACCTCGTAATTCAGTTCACGGGTTTCAAGATCCAGGTATGCAACGACTGCAACCGTGTGGCGGGTCTTCAGGTCAGAGCCCGCATAGCTAAAGCCAGGCTCCAGCACGTTGGAGCGGTTGAACAAATAGCTCGAATCAGTTGGCTTGTCTTGCGTAATCGTTAGCGAGCCAGTGGACCAATACGGCTGACAACGCATGACCGAGCAAAGGTCATTGATCAGCTTGTATGCCTCGTATTGGTTTTGAATTAGCGCGTTGCACTGGAAGCGTGGTTCTGTCCCACCAAAGCCATCATCGACAAGTCCGTTGCAGTATTGACTTGCGGAATAGAACGAAAACTTATCAAGTTGTGCTTCAACGATGTGATCGCCTAAGCCGTAACGCTTGCTAATTAGCAAGTCATACAAAATCCACGCGGGATCTTTACACCATTGGGCAGCGCCAAACGTCCCAGTCCATGTGCCGCTGTAGGTAACTCTGCCGGTATCAGAATCGACGGTGGCGTTATCGGGCAGTTTGACTTTGATGCCACGGATTCGGTAAGACCGCGCCGGGATGGAGTTGAACTGGTCTGCTGAAAAGCGGATTGCAGCAAGCGCACTGTTGGGGTAGCGCAGCTTTTCGTAGATCAGCTCGGTATAAGCGACAAAAAAGGTTGGGCTGACGTTTTGATCCGTGCTGTCATCTGAAACCCGGACGACACGAATATCGACGGGGAATGCTCCATCCAAAGTGATCAGATAATCCCGTTCGTATTTATCCGCCGTGCGACCGCTGATCGTGTCAGTCTTGACGGTGGTGAAGCCGCCGCCGTTGTACTGAACTTGGAACGACATTTCGACGCTCGTGCCAAGAACGTCACCTTCAGGTGTGCCGCGCTCCAAGCGGGAAATTGCCAAGCTGATGCGGACTGCATCAACGTTTGTGTCAGTAATCTGCCGGGTAACTGGAGTATCTTTTTTGACCTCGGTGTTGACTGATTTGATGTCCTCAACCGCGCCAAAGCCGTCGATATAGCTCTGGGCGTTGGTGCCATAGCGAGCTTTGACTGTGACGCCTTTGAAGTTGTAGTCCGAATCAGTGAGGTTGGTTACGTCTGCCCCAGAGCGCAGAACAGGCGTGTCGGTCAGATAAACATCTTTCAGCAGCGCCAAGTTGTAATTGGTGGTGCCGCGTGTGTAGGCACGGGCAGAAGGGAAGCCTTCAATCTCGCCTTCGCTTAGCAGATCAAGCAGGTTGGCGTGGGCTGTAGACGCCAGGTTGTCGCCTTCGCGGGTTGGTGTCCGGGTTGCAGGTGGTGCGGACTGCTGGACAACAACGGTTTGCTGAACGACCGTTTGACCGCCGCCACCACCTCCGCCGCCACCGCCGGCACCAATGATCTGCTTGGTTTCTTTCTCAGCCATGATCAGATCGTGTCAACGTCGATGCCGGCAGAAATCACCACCGAGCCAACGATGGTTTCGCCGTAGATCACAGGGACCGGGACGCCCTGCTTACTGGTGTTCTGAATCCCACTGAAGCTATAAGACTCCTGCGGGTCAAACTCCGTTCCTTCAGTAGATGTTTGCCGCCGTCCCGTTCCACCAATGCCGCCCAAGGGACCGATGGTGCCCATCTGGGGTGTTGGACTGATCAGCTGAGAAACGCCGCCAAGGATCAGCGCGACACCAACAGTTGCAGCAAGATTTGCAGCCGCAATGCCGAGCGTGAAACCTGCCGCAGTTGCCGCGCCACCACCAGCCCCAGCGATGCCCAACACGGCTGCACCAGCAGGTGCCAGCAGAATCGCCGCTGCGACCAATGCAACTCCGGCAACGATCTTTCCAACTCCACCACCAGCACCGCCCAGAACCGGGACGATCTGAATGCGCTGAGATGCAGGATTATTGATTTCGTCTACGTCTGATTCGTAGTTATCAACGATTACCTTGTAATGCTGGTCAGCCATGTGCTGTTCCAGCCCTGGGAAATTAGCCAGCAGCATTCGGATTGCTTCGCCGGCACTATTGATCTCAGCTAGAAACCGCCGTTGCCCCACAAACTTTGCGAGGGCTCCGTATAGCTTGACTTCACGCACCATACCGAAGCACCCTGCCAGTGCATTTTAGGAGCCACTCACCCAATAAATCACGGCTGGACAGGCGACCGCGTAAATGATGCAACACCATCTGATCACCGATGTAGACGCCGACATGGTTCAGCTTGTTTGAGTCGATTGCCATCAGCAGCGCGTCACCAGGCTGCATGTCCTCAATATCGACCTTGTAAAAACCAATCTCCTGCCAGCAGGTGTCAAACATCGGATTCTCGTTGAACTCTTCCGGTGTCGTTGGACGGTCCCAGTCCCGCAACTCAATTCCCTGTTCGGCGTACCAGTCGCGGACTAGCGTCCAACAGTCAGTTACGCCCCAGACCCATTCCCGCCCGATTAGCGGTGCTTTGTAGCCCTCGGGCTCGCAGCTTCCCCATTGCTCCGTTTTGGGATTGACGATGTACCAGGGCAAGCCGGATTTTTCGCACGCCAGTCGATCAGCTTGACTTGGGATTGGCGGGGTGACCGGGTGGCTGTGGATGACGGCGGTGACTTCGCCTTTGTCTTCTGCTGCTGCGTAGTCAGCAGGGTCAAGGATGAAAAACTCGTTGCCTTCCGCCAAGTTCTTGCACGGGACGTAATGCTCCCGTCCTTTGACCACCACCAGCAAACCGCAGGCTTCGCGTGGATCCTCCGCCTTTGCGTGCTCCAGTGCTTTTGCCTTAGCGGTTGCCTTCATCCGTTAAATGCGCCGATGCCGGGGAATCCGCCGAACGGCAATTCGTTATTTGACCCAAACCTAATCTGGCAGCTCGAAAGACGCTTGCCGCATACGTCCAGACCAGAACCTGTTACAGCCTTGTCGTTCTCGTCGAAATACTTGGTGCCGCTATAGCCGCACTCCGAGCCTTTGTAAATCCAAGGGCAAAGATTGGCGTTGCACTGACGTTTCGGAGCCCGGACTCCGGCGAGATCGAATACTGCCCCGAGCTCAAACTGGACTGCATTGCGATCTTCGCTGACCTTACGGGCAACGTAATAAATCTCATCGGGCAGCTTGGCAGTAGCGTCCGGCGTCCCAAAAGGATTGGTGCCACCCTCAAAATTCACCGCGTCTATGTAGCGGACCAAAGTGCGGATCCGCGTCAGCTTTGCGCCAGTCAGATCATTGCCAGGGGTGGCTTCGTTGACGCCCAGCAGAATCGCAGTGATGCCGCCGAGCAGGTTGGAGACGGTGATCGTGGGGCGTGGCGGGCTGCCGCTTTCGGCGTTGTATTCAAAACCGTCAACTTCAATAGGAAACTTCTGATATTCATCGCCATCCCAAGTGATGTTCTGCAGCCCAGAGCCAACGTCGTTGATGCCTGCGTGGAATCGGTAGGTATAAGCAGACCCATGGATATTGGCAAACAGCTCCAGTGAGAACAGCTCGATAACGCTGCTCGGGTTGATCTTCTGAAGCTCGGAAAACGGGACTGCCATTAGGGCTCAAAAACTTGAATAAAACGGGCCGTGATCGTGGCGCGATTGTTGTAGGGGATTGACTTGCTCCACTCTGGGCAGATCCACTTGTAAGAAGTCGTCTCGTCTAGCGGGGTCCAGTCAAAGCTGGCAGAATCCTCGGCGCGGGCATTCAGGAAAGTCTCAATCGTGTCCGAGTCGGTTTCGGAAACGTTCCAAGTCAAATCCCATTCTTTCGGATTCATGTGACTGGGAATCCCGTAAAGCAACCTCTGGGAATAACCGTCACCGAATTGAACAGTTCGAGTCCGTGGGCGACTGGTCTTTTGTGCGCCGTATGCCGGAGTGATTGAAGGGAAAGTGGCCATTATGCGAGCAAGCCTCCAGGACGTTTTTGCTTGATCAGTTCTTGGCGGATGGCAATGCCAATGACTTCGCCCAGGCGTTTGGATTCATCCTCATTACCTTGGACACTGGATCCGGTTGCATCCACATTAACGACGATATTCGAGCCGCCCAAGGCGCCATTTGGGGCAACGCTTCCAGTCCGACCAGGGGTGAACAGCTCAGGCCCTTTTTCTCCAACCAAATAGCTCTTTCCGCCCATTGCGGTGCCGCCCGAAGCCAAGGCCCCAGCTGGTGAGATACCAGGAAGAATGCCGGGGACATTTAATTTGCCAGCCAAGCCTGGCGCCGTCATTGTTGAGGCAGAGAAAGAAGGCGCGCCGGGGAACAGGCTTGTGATGATATTGAACGCCATCATTCGTATGGCAGCTCTAATTATTTCTGTTGCCATATTTAAGAAGCTTTGCGCCACTGACCTAAAGAATCCAGCCAATGCTTCTTGAGCAGTTACGGTCCCTTGAACCATGCCACTGATGCCTTGACTGAATGCATCCGAGATTGCGGCAGATGCTGACTTCACCTGCTCCAAGGGTTTGAGAAGATTCTCAAGTCTCTTCTTGAGTTCATCAGCGTGTTGCTTGCTCTCACTGAAGCCTTTTGTGAAAATACTGCCATCCACGCCCTCAGAGAAAGCGTCAGAAGGTTTGATCGCGGCCCCCGCCATGATGTCTGCGATTTCTTGCCTGATCTCTTTGATTCGGTCGCTGTATTGAAACTCTGATTGCAGCAATGCGAGCATTCGCTCACGGGGCTTCATCTCTTGATTGGCAATCTGCTCTCTGCGAATCAACTTCTCAAGATAGGCCTGTTCTTGAACGTCTTTTCTCTTTTGAGCCTCAAGCAGTTGAGCTTCAAGCTCTAATTGTCTGGCTGAAATATCTGCACGACCCTTGGCCTTGGATTCGATAGTTGACTGGGTTTTGGTTGCACTCTTGTAAGTTGACTCTTCTTTCTCGGCTGCGATATTCAGAGCATCACGCAGCTTAAGAATGCGCGCATTGCTTGTCTCTAGATCTTTCTGCGCGGAGATCAAGCCGAATCCACCACCGCGCTTACCGCTAGCCGATAGCTGTTGACTTGCAACTCTTTGACGGATCAATGCTTGCGTATGAATTTCCGCCTTCAATGCAGCGTCAAGCTGCGCTCTGCTTTCACTCTTCAGTGCACCTTCATAACGCCTAGTATGCTCTTCAGCCTTTTGAACATCGTTGATATAAATTGCTATCGCTGAAGCGACAAGGGCAAAGGGCAATGCAATCATTGCGGCCTTCAGGGCGCCAAGCGCAATAGTGCTGGCATTGATGACCAAGTTGGTCTGGGTAATCGCTGCGCCGGCAACCGTATAACCGACAGTGACTGATTTTGTGACCCCGGCCAGAGTGCCCAAAGCAACTCCAAGACGCTGAATCAATGCCACACTGACTGATCCATTCAAGGTCTTAACAGCCAAGGCCAGCGCCCCAATGGCTACAGCTGCAGTGCGGACAGGTGAAGGCAGTTGCCCAATAGTTTTAACCAGATCAGTCAGCAATTTAACTATTGGCGTCACCGCTGGCAGCAGAGTTTGACCAAAGGCCGTCGATAATTCATCAACAGCGTTCTGCAGATCCTTGAATTTTTGAACGTCGGATTCTTGGACTAATTTTGCGATCTTTCCGGCGCCTTCCTTTTCAACTTTTTGAAGGGCTGAAATCAGGATGTCTGAAGTCAGCTTGCCTTGCGATGCGAATTCCTTGAGCTGCCCAACGCTCTTGCCCGTCTCTTCAGCCACGGCCTGCAACAAGCCCGGCACCTGCTCAGCAATGCTTCTAAATTCATCACCCTGCAACCGGCCAGAACCCAACGCTTGAGCCAACTGAGTGAACGCAGCTGATGCGCCCTCGGCGCTAACACCAGACAGCCTGGCAATAACGTTGAAGCCTTTGTAGGTCGAAGAAATCTCTTCAAGACTGATTCCTAGCGGCCTCAAGCGGGCATAAATATCAGCAACACCCGCCGTAGCCTCACGAGTGCTCAAGCCAAATGTCTTAGCTGCTTGGCCTGCTAACCGCTGTGCCTGCTCAAATTCACCGTATTCAGTCGTTAAAAGCTTGAGGCGAGTATTGAGATCATTGATTGAAGCTGCAGCCTGAACAGACCTACGACCGAACTCAACTAAAGCAAGACCAGCAGCAGCCTTGGCAAGGCCCTGAATTGCGCCCTGAGCCTGCCTTGAAGCCGTATTGATCTGACGCAGTTGGCTGACCGCGTTTCCGCTTCTTACCTGTACGTCAACAACGGCAACAGCCACGGCCCGACCTAATCCTTTGATTCAGTCTACCGACGTTTTATCGACTCCTTACCCGCGCCTTCGCCATCTCTGCTTTTTCGCGTTCGCTCTTCACTTCGTAATAAGCCGCGAACATGACAAACTCAGCCTCCGTCAGGTTGCCGCGTAACTCGCTGACGGTTTTGCCCAGTTCAGTTGCTAGGAAGAACTCAAAGAAGAGCCAAGAGTCTTCCCTTAGCCGTTTTTTGCTTCCTCAAGCGACTCAGCATCGCCCAAGCCGAACAGGAACAGCTCAAGCTCGTTCAGGACCGACTCAGGCAACATGCGCTGAAGCTTGGCTGTATCTGCAGCCGCGAAAGGCTTAGAGCCATCTTCCAGCTCAGCCATTTGGCACAGCATCTGAGTGCTGATGTCCAGCGCATCATCAGTGCCAGCCAATGACTGAGCCTTTTTACGGTCAGCGCGGGTGATCGGCTTGAAATACAGATCCCAGGATTTACCGCTGGGATGCTTCAAAACAAACTTGCGACGCTGGTTTAGGTCAAATGCCTCGACCAGTTCATCGACAAGACGTTTAGCCACGGGCACTTAAAGGGGCGAGTAAACCGCCCCAAATATACCCCTTATCACTCAAGGTTGCCGGTGATGGCGCCGCTGGTGATGAAGTTGCAGCTGACAACGACGAGTTCGCCAACAGTGGAGCTGATTTCCATGTCGGTGATGATGCCAGCAAAGCTGACCGAATCAGAGCCAGAAGTAGAGCCGGTGGTGAACAGCTCAAAGGTGGCGTCTGCCGGATCAGCAGCAGTCAGCACATCCTCCAGGAAGCCAGCTTGGCCAGTTGCGTCGGGGTCGTAGACCAGCTCAACGGTGCCAGAACCGGAGATCAGGCTGCCAACAAAGGAACGGAAGGTGTCGCCATGATCGGTGACATCCAAGGTTTCCTTGGTGGTGGTCAGGCTCCAGCTGCGGGTGCCAACGATGGTGGCGTTAGTGCTGCCAGCTGCATCGAACTGAACAGAACCTTGTTCGCCTCGGATGATTGCCATGGGTCAGAGTCCCTCGATGGATTCAAAGGTCACACGGACCTGGGTTTGAAAATAACCCTCGGGAACTGGTGAAGCCAGAGCCTCTGGGCCTGTTGCAGCGTCGAAGAAAACCCCCGACACATTCACTCTATTGTAGAGATCCCGAATCCTTTTACCGATGACGTAGTTGGCGCCAGGCCCTACGCCTATAGCGGTGAAGATGTTGATAACGACAACGCCATTGACGCGGTTCTGCGAATTACTCGTCCCGCCTTGGCTCAGGTATTCATTGGTGCCAAAGCTGGTGAGGCATTGAACCCAGCTTGAATTTGGCGTGGGCGAAAAAGCCATGTTGTGAAACACGACCGGAATAGCCGGGCTTTCAGCAAGCTCTGTGGCTAAGCGGCTTTCGATTGTGGCTCGAACAGTGTTCAGATCAAGCGCGGCCATCAGTCTTGCCTCCCAATGGTGTCTGCTAATTGTCGCGCCCGTCTGGTCATTTGCTTAGCGACAAGATCAACCCAGCCAGCTTTTGCCTGCTTGGAACTGCCGTTAGCCAAGGGCCGGGCGTAAGGCAGGCTGTTATGGACGTTGTAAACGTTGGTGATCTTCTCTTCCCCCAGTCTGTAATTGAGGGTTACGGGGACCGGATTTTCTTTTTCACCGGCGTCGTAATTGCCGATTTCGTTTTCACCAATCGCCCAGCTTGCGCGGAAGCGCCCGGTATCAACAGGGCTTTGAGCTTTTAATTGAATGCTGGTTTCTAAGACGACCACGCGCATGAGCTGGTCCAGCTTGTCTTCGGCGTATTCACCGATCTGATCGAGCCTGATACGCCTAGCCATCGTTAGGCCCTCAAGAACAGCTCAACCGCAATGGCCGTGTTGTCCTGCTCGATCACGTTAATTTTCACGATCTGATGCACGACACTGCTGATCACCACACGGTCAGACAGGCTGGGCGTGATCGTCAGATCAGCTGCTGCAATCGTGAGCTTTTTGTCTGATTCGTGGATCAGTTCGTTCAGCTCTTGCTTCTGGACTGCATCAACAACGCCCTTGATCGTGGTGTTGGTTTCAGTCTCAGTGATTGTGCCCGTCGTGGCGTTGTAGCTGCCGCCCGCAACCTGCCGATAGGTGACAGTGCCGCCAAACTTTTTGATCAGCTTGCTAGCAACCTTGCGTAGCGACCCAGAAAGCGCCATCAGATCTTGTAGGCGATACAGGCTCCGTTCTGGAGTCTGATGCTGGTGAAATAGCCAGTCAAGTGAGCGCCTTGATCAACGGTGGCGCTAGCAAAGTTGTTGTCAGTGATATTGGTGGACACAATCGCGGTGATCGTGCTGTTCTCGTAAAAGTCGATGTGGTGAAACTTGCCGGTATGAGCCACGGTGTCATTAATGACCTCCGCACCCAGGGCGTAGTTGACTCCAGAAGCGCCGCCGTGTGATTTAGCCATGATCAGATGTTGTAAGCGATGACAGCACCACTGCTGTTCAAGGTGAAGGCGGTGAACACGCCTTGAAGCTCGAAGCCAGCAGGGAAGGATTCACCAGCCAAGCTATTGCCGGTGTAGTTCTGAGCAGTGATCGCGCTGAAACTGGTGTTGTTCTTGGCAATCACGATGCGATTCCACCGACCCGTCTGGGCATCGGTGCTGTTTACGAAAGTCCCGCCAAGGCTGTAAGCGGGGTCAATACCTGAGTTGTAACCCATTGATCAGCTCCGCTTAATGGCAAAGTTCCCCGGTCCACTGATTCTAAGGCCGGTCAAATATCTTTCAAAGATCGGCGGCACGCGATCAGCACCGGTTGCCATGCTGCTGGCCCCTGCACTGGTGACGCTCAGGCTGCCGATGGTGACGGACTTGTAATCCTCAAGGCCGCTAAGACCCATGCCGTCTTTGTTGTTGTTGAGGTAGACGGCCAGCACGACCTGAGCCTGCTTGATCTGATCAGGGATCTCAGTATCGGTGAAATAGTCAGTGGTGATCTTGAACGGGAACCCGATTGCGTAGGTGTTGATGTAGGTGTCGGGCTTGCGAACACCAGTGCGGGGCCACTGCAAAGCCTGGGTGTCAGTAGCCCTTGCGCCTAGGAAGCGCTCACGATCAAGCCGTTGCGTGGCGGAATACAGCGCACGGTTTTTCTGGTCAGTAGTAGCCGACGCCCATGCGGTCACGTCGTCGTTTTCGACCATGCCATCAATCAAGTCCTGCGCTGCGGCAAGAGTCAGATAGCTATTTGCGCTGGCACCGCCAACAGTGGCGTCAATCGTGATTGCCATCAGCAGGCTCCGCCTTGGGCTTTACCGTCCGACGTTTTTTAGGCGCCGGTTTTTCAGGTGTTGATTCAAGTTTAGGGGTCGGCTCTGCATTAGAAAAAGAGGCCCCAGCCGAAGCCGAGACCTCCAGTTCACGCAGTCGCCTAAAGGCGAACATACCCATCAGGAGCTAGCGCCCTTCAGAGCAACGAAGTTCAGAACGATTGCTTCGCTCAGTGAGCCGCCAGACACATTGCTGACAGTGATCTTGAAAGATCCTGCGGCGATGGTGTTGGCTTGCACGAGGTAAGCGCCAGCAGTGCCAGCGGAGCCGTGGTTGACCACCACAACGTCAGTAGCAGCAACGAGGCTGTTGGTGACGGTGAAGGAAACCTCAACGCCTGCGGCAAGCGCATCGTCGTCCATGGTGATTTGACCTGAAGCAGCGTTCAGAGTCACACCGGTTGCCTTGCCACTGGTATCAGCTTGAGTGACGGTGCCGCCAGTGGCGGGGCCAACAAGCTTTCCAGCAGTTGCTTCAAAAATGGATGCCATCGTTAGTTCCTCCTATCAGTCGTAGTTGGAAGTGATGGTGGCGCGCACGATGCCAATGTTCTTGGTTTCGTACACCTTCGACCAGTTACCAACGGTGGCCAGCTGGGCGCGGGTCGGGTTGGTGGTGGTCACAGCCCACTTAGCACCCACAGGGTGATAGATGTAGTGCATGTCCACCGACATGGCATCGCTCTTGGCGAGGATGTCACGGTCAACTTCAGTGCGAAGAGCAGCCTGCTCACCAGAGGCAACAGCGCCATCGGTGAAGAAATAGCAGGCGTAATTGCCACCGCTGTTGGTCACGTCATCAGAGACGATCACGCGCATACCCATGTAAGTAGGAATGCGAACATCGCCGTAGGAAGCAGCAACGCTGCCGGCGAAGGCGTCGGGCATTGCGCTATCGGGGGTCAGGCCACCAGCGATTTCGCTAGCAAGCACATAGTCGATAGCTTTGCGCTCAAGCAGGTCGTAGTAGCAAGCGGAGTGCATTGCCACGGCGTTCAGCTTGTCGCCTTGATCGCCCAGAACGGCACGGGCTTTAGCCACTTGACGGGGGCCAAGGGCGGTAGCACCGCTGGTGTCAAAACGCAGGTCGCTGAAGGCAGGGGAGTCGCCACCGGTCAGGGCGCCGAACACACCTTCCAGACACTTGAGCAGGTCAGCTTGCTGCTGGTTAGCCAGGTAGGCACCAACCTTTTGACCGATAGCGGCCATGGGGTCAGAACCAGCGGCCAGGGCAGCCAGGTCACGAGCTTCAAAAGCACGACCGCGGTGCAGGACCACGCCAACTTGCTTGTCAGCGGTGATCTTGCCAGGGGTCAGGCTGGAAGAATCAGACAGGACTTCCAGATCGCCAGACAGGTTGGCTTTCCAGAAGGGAATGTTGACGAAATCGCCACCATCTTCAGAGGTATTCAGCGCCGCGAGAGGCTGAACAACACCGCTAGCGAGAAACGCGTTCCGCTGGGTGGTTTGTTCAATCACATACACCGTTGTTATCCCAAGGGCTCTTTATCCCTTAGTTCTGCGCCTTTACCATCGAACGCAGGTCAGACTATATCTTCACCCCCTAGCCAAAGACCGGTTGGGTGCGGGGCACTCGTGGATCCGTTACTGAGTTTCCTCTCGGGATCTAGTCGTTGAACCTTCCAGCTTGTTGGCTGGCTTGGCTGCTGATTGGCCTGCCCTTGCGGGTGGTGGCTTTCCCAGCAATTCACCCCGTTAGCCCTAGAAATTACTCCCTAGGGGCCCTGTGATTAAGGCGTGAAAATCTCAGGGATGATGACATCAGAGCGAAGAGTCGCCATGAGTCAGTACCTAAAAAATTCGTGGTTTTGCGGGCGTAACCCAATGGCGATCTGGCGTAGCCTTCACACCTAACGCATACATATTAAGCATTGTTTGCCGCGGCCTTCAATCGGTCGTACATATCCCGGTCAGTGCGGAATAGGCGGGACTGTTCGGTCAGGTTGAAATGCTCGCGGCTGAACGGGTTTTTTGTGCCCGCAGGAATCTCGCTGGAGGCAGAGCGGATGCCGACAGGAGCGCCAGAACCTTTGACGCTGGGCGGACGGAACAGGTAGCCGCGTTCGGTCTTGAGTTTTTCAACCCATTGATCCATCGGCAATTCGTTGTACCCGTCAACGGCGACAGGGTTGCCCGATTCGTCCAGCTTCAGCTGATCACGGACCAAGCGCAAAGCATCGTGGGGATTGTGTGCGCCTTGCTCGGCCAGGATTGCAACCACGCGGTTGTCCAGCTGGTTCACGGTCAGCTTCGATTCGAGATCGGCAATCTTGCGCTTCAGCTCATCCTCACGCTCTGAGAATTGCTGGGCGTATTGCTTGAGAGCCTCGTCGTATTTGCCCTTGGATTCGAGTTCCTCCTGTTCCTTACGGCGCTTGAACTCCACCAGCTCTTTAACGTCCACGCCATCAGGGACAACTGGCGCCTTTTCCTTTTGTTCCTTGAGCTTGCCGATCAGCTCAAAGTTTTTGCGTTCAAGTGCTTCAATGCTGCGCTTCAGCGTGTCCAGCTCTTGATTGTCTGCAGTCGGCGTAGCGTCCTGCATTTGCTCTTCAGACATGAAAGACCCGTAGGGTTACGGCTGGAGTATATCTCTATTTTCAGTGCAAACAATCAGACTGCAGTTGTAATTTCCGCCAATGATCATGCGGGAGTGGAACACGCCAACGCGGGAACCGTGGAACCCCGTGATTGTGCAACTGCTGCGTGCGATTGACCTGCATACGCGCCAATACTTCAGCACCGGCGACAAATGGCACGCTGAACAGGCAGATCAGCTGCGGCGCTATGTGATCGACCTGAAGGAATGGATCTTCAAGATGGAAGGCCGTTAGCCCTTTTTGCCTTTGCCCTTGTGCGCTGAATCCTTCATCAGCCGACCATCGGGCATGTAGTGATAGCCCTTGGGTGCCTTCTTTTTGCCTGATTTGGCTGGTTTCTTGCCGTAAGCCATCACCATTTCACCTTATTAGCCCAGTATGCCGCCGACATTTTGCCTTTGGCGATATTTTTAGCGTGGCGCGCTTGGAACGATGCCCTTCTGGCCTTGTTGGCTTCTGATTCACCTTTTCGCGCTGGTGAGCCTTTTACGCCCTGCTGACCGAATCTGATCAGCTTCACCTCGTCGCCTTCCTTGGCCAGGACGACATGGGATTTGTTGGGATGCTTCGGCGTGCGCTTGGGCTTGTTGTAGCCCTCAAATTCTTCGCCGCGATATTTAATCGTCATCTTCGTCATCCTCCGTGCAGGTAATGACTTCTACGCCTTCGGCAAGCCTACCCAGCAAGGCCCCAAGGATTTCAGGGCTGTTGGGCGTCGGGAACATGAAGCGACCTTCAACAATGCCATCGGCACATTTCAGGTAAGTGCAACTGCCTTCCCAGATTCGGCCTTTCATTTGCGTTTGGGCGCTGCCTTCAATTCTGACCGCTTTTTGAGAACTGGGTTACCGGTCGATTCCGATTTGATTCGCAACACAGGGTCATCGGCAGAGCCAACACGAACGACAGTCCCACCACCAGCAGTAGGAACAGAACCTCTCTTGCCTTCCTTACCGACGACCACGCCATAGGTGCGAACCCCTTGATAAACCCAGCTAACACGGGAGCCAATGCCAATGGCCATCACTTTTTCTTGCGACGTTTACGGGATTTGCCTGCCTTGGAATAGGCAATGGCCGCGGCCTGCTTGGGATC
>Ga0208644_1001792_pt1 | contig 17622 bp, 35 predicted proteins | sample VirMetDEL_Nov_18_FD_184517 | JGI IMG/M metagenome (GOLD analysis project Ga0208644, IMG submission 184517) | Aqueous microbial communities from the Delaware River and Bay under freshwater to marine salinity gradient to study organic matter... | ecosystem: Environmental > Aquatic > Marine >... | reverse complement strand
AACTTTACCTATCTATTGGGGTTGTCCCAACATCAGTGAAGCTGGTTATGATGAAAGAGGAATTATTAGATTTAATACTGAAGAAGAATTATTAGATATTCTAAATAACTTGTCTCCCCAAGATTATTTTAGTAGATTAGAATATATTGAACATAACTATAATCTTGCTCTAATTGATACATTTGAAAATAATATTTCTCAATTTTTTGATGAATTTTTTGAATTAAATAATTTATGATTTTCCCAGAAGTAAAAATATTCCAACCAGATGCCTTTGAAGATCACAGAGGTGAACTTTATACTTTATTTAAACAAGAAGAACATGAGCTAGTATTTAATCATGATAAAGTATCTATTTCACATAAAAATGTACTAAGAGGACTACATGGTGATAACAAGTCATGGAAACATATTTCCTGCCTTTCAGGTGAAATTTATTTAGTTATAGTAGACTACAGACCCAAATCAGAAAATTTTATGAAATGGGATTCTACAATTATTTCATCTAAAAATAGAAAATCAGTATTAATACCTCCTGGATTTTTAAACGGACATTTAATTTTAAGTGACGAGGCAACATTCTTTTATAAATGGTCTTACCCAGGAGCTTATCCTGATGTTGATGACCAAATTTCTGTAAAATGGGATAATCCTAGATTAGGGATTAATTGGCCTATTTCTAATCCTATTTTATCTAAACGTGATTCATAATTAAATTTTTATTATATTACAAACATGAACATTCCAAAACATTACACTAAAGTTCGAGACGTAAGCATTACGCCTGAAGAACTTATAGCATTTGAAGATCGAGTAAAAGATGCATATGAAAATGCTCAGGTAAAAGGGCCTGTACACTTATCTAAAAATAACGAAGAACAGTTAATTGAACTGTTTCAATATATTCATGAAGATGATTGGGTATTGTCTGCTTGGAGAAACCATTATCATGCTTTACTACATGGTGTAGATTCTGAAAAACTATTTAATTGGATCAGTGAAGGTAGAAGTATGGGTACTAATAATGTTAAACCTAATTTTTATGCTTCATCTATTGTAGGTGGTATTATTCCTATTGCTTTAGGGATTGCTGCTGGTTTAAAGCGTTCAAATTCACCTCGTCGTGTTTGGTGTTTTGTAGGTGATATGACTATGGAAACTGGTGTATTCCACGAAGCATACAAATATTCCCAGAATATGAATCTTCCACTTCAATTTGTAGTTGAAGATAACAATTTGAGTGTTCATACTCCAACTGATGTAGCTTGGGGAAAACGTATGGATGCTCCTGAAAATGTAATTTATTATCAATATAAAATGTCTTACCCACACCACGGAACAGGCAAGTGGGTTAATTTTTAAGTTATGCGTTATAAAGAAGAATTAGATAGAGCAATGGAATGGCTTGCTTCAAAGCCAAACACAGTATTTACAGGCCAAGCTATTGGTATGAGTGGTCATGCTATTTCAAATACAATGGCTAAAGTTCCTCAAGACAAACGAGTCGAATTACCTGTATTTGAAGAAACACAATTAGGAATGGCTACTGGAATGGCCTTAACAGGGTGGGTTCCTATTACTTGTTACCCACGTTTTGATTTCTTTATTTTATCACTTAACCAACTGGTTAACCACTTAGATAAAATGCAAGATATGTCTAAAGGTGATATGAAACCTAAAGTTATTATTCGTGTAGCTGTAGGTTCTAAAGTACCATTTAGTGCAGGCCCCCAACATACTCAAAATCATACTGAAGCAATGCGTAAAATGCTTACTGAAGTAGAAGTTATTGAATTAATGGAACCTGAGGAAATCTTTCCAGCATTTGAAAAAGCATATAATAGTGACAAATCAACTTTAATTATTGAACATAGCGAGTTTTATGGCAGCAAATAGTTTTACATGGCCCCTTATTAATGATAATATCACTCAAGGTGATAGAGAAATCTTAGCTGATTTTTGTCTAAATGGGGAGCGTTTCACAAATGGACCTAAAGTTAAAGAATTTGAAAAAATCTGGTCCGAATGGTTGGGTGTTAAACACTCAGTAATGGTTAATTCTGGGGCATCTGGAAATTATATTTCTATTGCTATGGTAAAAGAATTAATGGGTGAAGGAGAAGTAATTGTACCCCCTATTGGTTGGGTTTCTGATGTCTCATCTGTTACACAATTAGGTATGACTCCAGTATTTGTAGATGTTTCAATTAATGATTTTAACATCACAGCTGAAAATATTAAAAATGCAATTACATCAAAGACAAAAGCCATTGTATTAGTACATACTTTAGGATTCCCAGCAATTAATGATGAGATTATTCAATTAGCTAAAGACAATAACTTAATTTTAATTGAAGATTGTTGTGAAGCACACGGTGCTACTTATAAAGGACAACGTGTAGGTTCATTTGGTGATATTTCACTATTTTCATTTTACTTTGGGCATCATATTACTACTATTGAAGGTGGTACTGTTTGTATGAATGATGATAAATTATATGATTTAGCTAAATTATTCCGCTCACACGGGATGACTCGTGAAGCATCACCTGAATTACAACGTGAATATCAATTAATGTGCCCTGATGTAAACCCATTGTTTACTTTCGCTGTAGCTGGGTTTAATATGCGTTCAACCGAATTAAACGCGGTACTTGGTATTGAGCAAATGAAGCGCTTAGATTACAATATAGAACGTAGAATTGAAAATTTAGATACTTGGTTAGATAACCTTGATAGTTCTATTTTTATTACTTCATTTAATCGTCAAGGTAATAGTAATTTTGCTTTACCTCTTATGATGCAAGGTGCTACTAGAGATAAACTAAAAGATATTTGTGCTATTTTAGAAGAAGAAGGTGTAGAATATCGTTTAGGAACAGCAGGTGGTGGTAATCAAGCACGTCAACCATATTTGAAAAAATTCCCTCATAGAATTAATGGTGTTTTAGCTCAAGCAAATTATATCCATGATAATGCTTTGTACATAGGCAACCATACAGACCTAACTGAGGAACAAATTATCAACCTTTGTAAAAAATTAAATAATGTTTAAAAACCAAAAAGTTCTAGTAACTGGTGGAGGTGGTATGATTGGCCGCTCACTAGTAAAATTTTTATTAGAAAAAGAAGCCCAAGTAACCATTGCCGACCTTACAGTACCTTCAGATTTACCTGAAGGTGTAGGGTATGTTAAAGCTGATTTACGTTACTTTGATCAATGTGAAAACATTTGTTCAGGAATGGATTATGTTTTCAATTTAGTAGGAGTTAAAGGATCTCCTAAAATGTGTGCTGAACAACCAGCTGATTTTATGGTTCCAATGCTTCAATTCAATACTAACATGATGGAAGCAGCTCGTAGAGCAAATGTAAAATGGTATTTGTATACTAGTTCTGTTGGTGTTTATGCTCCTGCTGAAGTGTTTGTAGAAGATAGTGTTTGGGAAACTGTACCTTCACCTAATGATAGATTTGCTGGTTGGGCAAAACGTATGGGTGAATTACAAGCTGAAGCATATGCTATCCAGTATGGTCTGAATAATGTATCTATTGTTCGTCCTGCTAACGTGTATGGTAACTATGATAACTTCAACCCTGCAAACGCAATGGTAGTTCCTTCACTTATTCGTAAAGCACAAGAAAATGATGTACTTGAAGTATGGGGAGATGGTTCAACAGTTCGTGATTTTATCCACGCCGATGATGTAGCATTGGGAATGTTATTTGCTGTTGAAAATCAAATTACCCAACCTATTAATTTAGGTTCAGGTAAAGGATATTCAATCAAAGAAGTAGTTGAAATGGTAGTTAAACACTCAGGCAAAGATCTTGAGGTAAAATGGTTAACAGATAAACCAGGTGGAGATGCTATTCGTTTATTTGATATGACTAGAGCTAAATCTTATGGATTTGATATTTCAGTTTCATTAGATGAAGGTATTCAAAAAACTACTGAGTGGTTCTTAAATAACAAAGAAATTTTAGATAAACGTTATAATGCATTTGTTGATCACTAATGGGAAAAATATTAGTAACAGGTATTGGAAGTGGGTTAGGTAAATATCTCTATGAGAACTTACCTAACACCCTTGGTTTAAGTAGAGATAACTTTAACCTTATTAAAGATGAAGATATTGATTTTGTAATCCACTGTGCATTTAATAAAGAAAATGTAATAACAGATTATAAAAAGTATTTAGATGATAACATATTTTTAACTCAACGTTTAAAATCACTTTACTACAATAAATTTGTTTATATCTCTACAGTTGATGTTTATCAAGAAAATCCTACAATGTATGCTCATTTTAAAAGATTTTCGGAAACATTATTAGGGAAGAATGATTTAATATTAAGGTGTCCTATGATGTTAGGTCCTACCATGAAACCTAACCATGCTACAAAGTTAAAAAACAATATTGAATCTATAGGACTATCAGGCGATTCTCAATTTAACTATATTTTAATGAGTGATTTGTTAGAATTTTTTGCTAGTGGTGATTATAAAGAATATAAAGGAGTAGTTGATTTTGTATCAAATGACTTAGTTAAATTAGAAGATGTTAAAAATTATTTTAACTCAACAACAAAATTAGGTGAATATGTCTACCAAAATAATTTGGATTTTTCCAATCCTATATTTAAATTAGACGAAAAGTATAATAAATCCTCTTTCGAGAAAGTAAAACAATATTTTAAATGAAAAGTATATTAATTTGTGGTGCTACCGGTTTTATAGGTAGAAATCTTTTAGATTATTATTATAAACAAGGTAAGTATAAAATTAGAGCAGTACATTTTAATCGTCCTGCTCTCGAAGGTTATGATGGAGTAGAATGGGTAAAAGCTGATCTCCGCAATCCAGAAACAGTTAAAGAAGTACTCCAGGGGATTGATATTGTTCTTCAATTTGCAGCTACTACTTCAGGTTCAAAAGACATTACATCTCGTCCTTACATTCATGTTACAGATAATGCTGTAATGAATAGTTTGTTATTGAGAGAATGTTATGAGCAAAGCATTGAACATTTTGTTTTCCCAAGTTGTACTGTAATGTATCAACCTTCATCATGTGCTTTAGCTGAATGTGATTTCAATGGTGACCAAGAATTGTTCCCAACTTATTTCGGTGTGGGTAATACTAAAGTTTATATTGAAAAAATGTGTGAATTTTTCTCACGTTTAGGTAGAACTAAACACACAGTAATGAGACACTCAAATATGTACGGACCTTATGATAAGTACGATTTAGAACGTTCTCATATGTTTGGAGCTACTATTACCAAAGTAATGACTTCAGAAGATGGTAAAGTTCATGTTTGGGGAACTGGTGAAGAAGCTCGTGACTTGCTCTATGTAGAAGATTTAGTTAAGTTTGTAGATGCTTCAATTGAAAAACAAACAACCCCTTATGAATTATTTAATGTTGGGTTAGGTAAAGCAACTAAAGTTAAAGACGTAGTATACAAAATTGTTAAATACTCAGGTAGAGATTTAGAAATTGTACACGATTTATCAAAACCAACTATTCCAACTTCTTTATTCTTAGATTGTACTAAAGCAAAAGAAATATTAGATTGGGAACCTGAAACTACTTTAGATGAAGGTATTGTAAAAACCTTAAACTGGTATAAAGAAAATATATGAAAACAGCTTTTATTACAGGTATAACAGGAATGGTTGGTTCACATTTGACTGACTATTTGTTAGAAAATACTGATTGGAAAATTTATGGTTTTTCTAGGTGGTATGATTCTTTAGATAACATTGAGCATTTAGTAAGTGAAATCGATAAAAAAGAACGTATTGAACTTATTTATGGTGATTTAAATGATTTACCTTCATTAAGTAAGGCTATTAATAAAGCAAAACCCGATTATGTGTTTCATTTAGCCGCTCAATCTTACCCTATGCCTAGTTTTGACGCGCCTATAGAAACATTACAAACTAATATATTGGGTACTGCGAATTTGTTAGAAGCATTGCGTAACTCCGAATATAAAAACGCTATAACGCATGTATGTGCGTCAAGTGAGGTATTTGGTCGTGTTCCTAAAGAAAAATTACCAATTGACGAAGAATGTTCATTCCATCCAGCTTCACCTTATGCTATCTCAAAAGTAGGCACAGATTTAGTTGGTAGATACTATGCTGAAGCGTATGATATGAATATTATGACTACTCGTATGTTTACCCATACAGGCCCTCGTAGAGGTGATGTATTTTCAGAATCAACATTTGCTAAACAAATTGCTATGATTGAAGCTGGTTTACAAGAACCTAAAATTTATGTAGGTAATTTGGAGTCACTTAGAACATATGCTGATGTAAGAGATGCTGTTAAAGCTTACTATATGCTAGTAACAGTTAACCCCCAATCAGGTGAATACTACAACATTGGTGGTCAGTATACTTGTAGGATTGCAGATATGCTCAATTATTTAATTAGTCAATCTACAGTAGATAATATTGAAATTGTAACTGATCCTGAACGTTTACGTCCTATTGATGCTGATCTACAAGTACCTGATACTACTAAATTTCAAAATCATACAGGTTGGGAACCAGAGTATACATTTGAACAAACTATGAATGATCTACTTCAATATTGGAGAGATAAAGTTAGTTCAGGACGTAAATTCTTAAGACGATAATGCAAGGAATAGTAATACAGGGACCTACTAATTATTATAAAGAAATAGTAGAAAATTTTAAAGATGTTCCTAATGTTGTTTGGTCAACTTGGGATACTGAACCTGAAGAAAACATTTCTTATATTGAAAAGTATTTCCCTGTTATTCTAAATCCATTACCTAAATTTAACGGTTATTTAAATGTAAATTACCAAGTACTTTCTTCATTCAGTGGTATTGAATATTTAGTTGAAAAAGGAGTTACTGAGATTTTAAAAACAAGAGGGGATATTACAATTTCTAATATTACATTACTGTTAGAAAAGTTAAAAGGGCATCAATTATCCTTTATGCAAATGTGTAAACCTGGGGTTAGAACTGAAATTAATTATCATTTAGATTATTTTCATAATTCCCATGATTACCCAGCTGATGTTATAATGTATGGGGATGCCGAATTAATGTTAAATGGTTACAATTTTAGCATGCCTGAAATGCAACCAATCCCCCCAGAATCACTAATAGCTTATAGTTTATTAGGAAATATGGGTGTTGAATTTAAATTAGATTATAAACATTTAGTAAATAATGGAGTTACATTTTTTTTACAAGATTGTTTAGATAATAATATTGACATTTTTTGGTTAAAACATAATAGTAGTATTGTACAAAACACAAAAGACAAAAAGTATTATGAGTATTAAAATATTAGTTATAGGAGATAGTTGCACAGATGTTTTTAGATATGGTAAGGTAACCCGTATTGCTCCCGAAGCACCTGTTCCAATTATTGTACCTGAAAAAGAAACATCAAACCCAGGAATGGCTGGTAATGTAGTAGCTAATCTAAAGGCATTAGGTGCTGAAGTAGATTTTATTACCAATAAAACAGAAATCCGCAAAGTAAGATATGTTTGTTCTAAATATAATCATTTGCTTTTACGTGTTGATGAAAACGATACCTGTGAACGCATCTCAGAAAAAAAGATGAATCTAGTTAAATATGATGCTGTAGTATTTTCAGATTACTGTAAAGGATTTTTAACTGAAGAAGATATAGAATGGATTTCTGGGTTTTTTGTTGGTACTCCTATGTTTTTAGATACTAAAAAGATATTAGGTGAATGGGCTCACAATTTTGATTTTATTAAAATTAATTATCATGAGTATGAACGTAATAAAGAAGTTTTAGAAAATGATCATATTTTAAATGGGAAAACTATTGTGACTAGAGGTAAGTATGGTTGTGATTATCAAGGTAAAAATTATCCTACAATAGATGTACCTGTAAAAGACGTTTCAGGAGCAGGTGACACTTTCCTATCAGGTTTAGTAACTGAATATGCTAAAACTAAAAATATAAGTCGAGCAATTAAATTTGCTCAAGAATGTACAACTATAGTAATTCAAAAATCAGGAGTATCAACAGTATGAAAACAGCAGCCCTTTTATATGTAAGAAATGATGATTACAAAGAAGATGAAAGAGTAATTGTTACTTTGTCTTCTATGTTAGATACTTTTGATGAAGTAATTCTATTAGATTGGAACACTCCTGAAGATAGAGAACCATTATTATGGCAACTTGAAGATAAATTACCTAAAACAGGTCGTTTAAAACATATGGTAATCCCACCTTCAGCTGCTAAGGCTTTTACTAATTTTGATCCTAAAGCTCAAGCATGTACTCAAGTTCTATCTACTAACATCATGCTTAGACGAACAGATGCTGATTGGATTGTAGCTACAACTATTGACATTATTGCTCCTAAAAAAGAAACACTAAATAATTTTTTAGAACAAGCTGACAAAAATACTTTTTATACTCTATCAAGACGTGATTTTGAAATATCAGAACTAGAAGAATTTGGATTTGATAAATGGAAAGAATTTAGAGACATTTTAGACCAAACTACAGAACCTAGACATTTTCCAGCTAGGGTATGCCCTAGTGATAATTATAGTTTGATTAATTGTTGTGGAGATTTTCAAATGGCTCATAGAGATGTTTGGAATAATATTAAAGGATTTGAAGAAAATATGCTTTATGCCTGTTTCCAAGATACTAACATCCAGAAAAAAGCAGTATTGAATGGTCACGGGTTGAAAGCTATTTATGATGTTCCTTTTTACCATATGTCCCATAAAGGAATGGGTAATGATGGTAGTTCCCCTTCAAAACAACATTATAATGATGTTTGGAAATGGGTAGAGTATTTTCATGAATCAGAAAACTCAGATACTTGGGGATTTTCTGATGTAGATATAGAATACGAAACATTCTAATATTTATTGTTGAACATTTTATTAACCCCCCATTATGGAAAAAGACACTAAAACCAAAAAGAGGGAGGTAACTAACATTGAACTTGTTTATGAAAGTAAGGAAGATCTTGTTAGCTTAGCTTCAAAGGAAGAATTCATCAACTTCATTCTAGAAGACAGCTTAAAATCAATTTCTAAAGCTATTGAAACAAACTTGGAAAAGGTTGAATTATTTAATATATTCAATTTATCATTAATTGTTGAATTAGATAAATCCAAATACAAAACAGTATTAGAACGTATTATTCAACATTATGTAGAAGTTGAAGATTATGACAAATGTATTGAAATTCAAACACTTATAAATAAATTATGAAAAAGTGGAAATATTATAGTCTAAATGATGAAAATAGAGAAGCAGTAGGAGTTCTATATGCTGAAGACATTAATGAAGCTTATGCTATTGCTTGTCGAATGAAGAAACTTCCTTTACTACAATTTGAAAAGTTATTTGGGATTGAAAAACTATGAGTGACGAGTTTGAAGGTATTCAAGACATTAAAGACTTATTTAATCAAGTCTTAGGTTCAGAAGTAACTATAAAAGATAATATAGATGCTACTGAAGAAGGAGTATTTATAGTTTTTATCAAAAAATTAGAAGAAGCTTACGAAATAGAAAATAAACTATTTGAAGCCGGTGGAATTGAACTAACTAAGATAACAGACCCACTTTGGTTTGTTTTAGAAAATTCATTTAAATTTTTATATGGAGAAGAAGCATCTGAATTAATTTTTTGGTATATCTTTGATCGCTTTAACCCAGATGGTTCAATTGTCCCCTTAGAAGATGAAAATGGGAAACAATATATTTTTAAAGATCCTAAAGATTTATGGTCTTACATTAAATATAGATTCCCTCAGGATTCTGAGGAATAATTTGGTTATATAAAAAATCTTTTGTATATTTCCTAAAAGTTATGTATAATTATAAGTTATGAGTGTATATTGTGTAAAATGTAAGGATGAAATTCATCCAATGAGAGTTAAGGCACTACCTAATACTAAGGTATGTGTAAAGTGTTCTACTACTGGAACTTATAGAGCAATTACTACCGTAAATGGGGAAGGAGATCATACTTGGAATGATATCCAATTTTTAACACCCGAACAATATGCTCAATACGAGGCAGTAAATAAAGGGAAAAGTCACCCTACTGAATTCATTAACTATGATGATGATGGGTCTAATCTACAAGGACCATTTATTATTGAAGAATTTGAAGATTAATGCCAAAAGCAAAACCACTTACTAAAGAACAAATTGTTGCTGCTCAATCTCAAACATTGAGTAATATGGCAGCAGCACGTTGGTTAAACTGTTCTTATCAACACTATAAAAAGTGGGCTAAGCTTTATAAAGATGAAGAAACAGGAAAAACTTTATTTGAGAAACAATTAAACCCTTCAGGCAAAGGGATACCTAAGTTTCTTCGATCTTCAGGCAAAGAACCAGCACTGCTTGACATTATTGAAGGTAGAATTAATGCTTCTTCATTTACTCCAGAAAAAATCAAATATAGACTTGTAAGTGAAGGATATTTATTAGAAGAATGTTCCAATTGTGGTTTCCATGAACGTAGGGTATTAGATTATAAAATACCTTTGTTATTGCATTTTAAAGACGGAAACAAGAAAAATTACCGCAAAGGAAATATAGAGTTTTTATGTTATAATTGTTATTACTTAACAATTGGGGATGTTTTTGATAATAAACAAATAGAAGGAATAGAAGACCATAAACCAGTAAGTAAAAGTGAAGTTAACTGGGAGTTAGATGATTACACCAAACAACGTTTAAAAGAATTAGGTTTAGGTGATGATGAGGATGATGGGCTTAATATAATATCTTATGTATGAAAAAGAAACGTACACGAAATATAAAAAATAAAAAACACAGTAAGTTAATCAACGATTACGATAATCAGAAACAAAAACACTTAGAACGTTTAGCTAAAAAAATGTTGGATAATGACGAGAAATTTAGTAAATTACGTGAAAAGGGAATTGATGACAGTTTCTTAGATTTATTTTAATTATGGCTTACTCAGTAAATGTTAAAACCCGAGAAGAATTTGAAGACCTTATTTATAGTAAGGATTTAAATATTTCTAAATCTATAGTAGATGCTATTTTAAAAAATCTGAATGCTTCAAAACGTCACATTCATGTTTTAGAAGTTATTATTGAAGATGAAGATAAAGTAATAGATCTAACAGTTGATAGAAAAGATTTTATAGATACACTAGAGAAAAATTTAGAAATTCATGTTTACCATGAAGAATATGAGCGTTGTATTGAAATACAAAACGCAATCCAAAAATTACAAAATAAATAATTATGAAACTTTATACTTACAATTCAAAAACACTACAATTTGAAAAATTACCATTCACAACTAAATTTTTTAAAGCTGTATTTACACTTATTTTAATTTTTTCATTTTTAGGAATGAGCACAGTAGAAGTACCAACCCAATATATTACTGATACAGAAGATATTCTCTTAGTAAAATCTTCACGTGAATTTTCAGAACACAGATTAACTCAAATGTTAAAAGAACTTAATTTACCTTACCCTCATATTACTTTGGCTCAAGCTAAATTAGAATCAGGTGAATTTAGTTCTAGAATATTTAAAGAAAATCATAATTTATTTGGGATGAAAGAAGCTAAAGTAAGAGTTAATCTAGCTAAGGGTACACAATACAACCATGCTTATTATAATAATTGGGAAGAAAGTGTTTTAGATTATGCTTTTTGGTATTCTAGTTATGCTCGTAAATGTAAAACAGAAGATGAACTTTTTCAATTGTTGGACCAGCAATATGCTGAAGCTGATCAATACGTATTATCGTTAAAACGTATTATATCAACTCAACAATTAAAAGAAAAGTTTAATGGCAAAAATTAAGTCACAATCCGTAACTTCTTACAGAGAAAAACCTAAAAAAAACAACAAGGGTGTTCATGCAGTAACAAAAACAAGTAAGAATAAAAAAGCAACTAACTATTCAAAACCTTATAAAGGTCAAGGTAGATAGTTTGGAAAGCATGAAATTTTTTAATATATTAAAATAACTAAATAATAAATAATTTAATAATAATGTTATGAGTAAAAATTCAGGTAAGCAGCTTTATGAAGCTCATCAGGAATGGTTAAAATGGGCTAGAACTAAATACCCTAGTTTAAAAATTAAGAAAAAAACCCCACCACCCTTCCCCACCTATAATGAATTTGATGGATTTTGAGATAGAAAAAATAAATAGTTTTAGAGAATTTTTTGATCATTTAGATGAAGAATTTTTAATAAAATTGTATATTGCTGATCCACGAAGTATTTATCGAATGTGTGTTTTACTTTCTTTAGATATCCAACTTGAAGAAGAAAATAAAACATCAGAAAAAGAAATTAATTAAAAACCAAAAATTAATATATTTTAGAAAGAGGCCCACTTAAAAGTGGGTCTTTTTTTATCTTGCCCGAATCTTACGAGAATCGTCGCTTAAAGGCGCTTTTCTCGGCTAAAAGGCGCATTTTAAGATTTTTTGCGATACGTATTGTCGAACATCGTCGCTAAAATGCACGATTTCATCGCTTAAAGGCACAAACGGAAGTTTAGCTTAAAATCAAAAACAATGAAAATTTGGAAAGTTTTATTAGTAGTTTTAACACTAGGGACTACTTCTTGCGAGCACATCGAAATGGCTCAACCACAACATTTTGAAGAATACACAAGTAACTGGGAAATGTGGCCAATTGATACTGATTGGCAATTAGGAAATGAGGTAATTCAATTTATCAATGAGTACAGAATTAGTAAAGGGATGGATTTATTAACCAAAGATACTGGTTTACCATCAGCTTTAGCTGCTCAACATTCTAACTATATGATTTACACCCAACAAATGTCTCATGATGGGTTTGCTAGCAGAGCTGAAATAATGGCTAATAATGGAGCTGTTGCTGTAGGTGAAAATGTTGCTTTTGGTTATGAGAATGGTTATGATGTTGTTAACGCTTGGATTAATAGTCCTGACCATAGAGACCTTTTGGAAGGTAATTATACCCACATTGGATTAGGTATTAGAACTGATGTATTAGGGACTACTTGGGTTACTATGTTAGTCTTTAGAAAGTAATTTAAAGAAAATTTATTGAATATTTGGAGCCCCGAAAGGGGCTTCGTACATTTATGGTATAAGAAAATAAAGGTTATGCTTTGGAAATTTACAAATACAAATAAGTATGGCAATTTAAGAAGCCGTATTGTTTACCGTCCTGATGGAGAAGCATTTGGTTTTAATCCAAAAGGGTTTGGCAGTTTTGTTCATGTTCAGGTATTTAAATACATTTATGAACATCCCCTAATTCCACCTAGTTTATTTACTGGTCAAGATGGTCAAAAATATATTGTACCAACTTGGCAAAAGGTAGTACCTGAAACTACTTTAAATGATATTAAATGGGTTAAACCCGAAGTAGCTAAACCAAAACCACAAAAAAATGAGTGGATGTTTGAGTCAAGTAGTGATCCTGGACATTTTTATAAAGTAACCCAAGTAGGTGTTACTTACAAATGCAACTGTCCTGGTGTTTGGAGAGCAAAAGATCGTCAATGTAAACATATTAAAGAAGTAAAAAATGGCAGAAAATAGAGGACGTCCATCAGAACAACCAGCAGTGGTCCCAGAAAAACGGGTTGAAAAATTTACTCAAATTCCAGGAAAACCAGAGTTAGGCTGGCAATCAACTTGGTATTATGATATTAATAAATCAACTGCTGGTCCTTGGAGAGTAGATCACACCCCACCTAAGGATTTTAAAGCTGAAAAGGTTAAAGTAATGAAAAACCAATCTTATGGGGGTATGCCTGTAGTAATGGTATTTAAAACTTCAAATAGATCAAATGCTAAAACTAAAATGAAGATTTGGAACAACACAAATATTGATTACATTATATCAGCAAATAGTTTACCTGGAGTACCTAACACTGCTGAAATACTAGAATTAGGTGTAGGTGAAAGCTTCATTGAAAAATGGCAATCTAAGTATTCTCTATAATATTTATAAACAAAGTTAAATTATAAATTATGGCAACACGTGCGTTAATTGGGTTCATTCAAAGTGATAGTAGTGGGAATTTAATTCTTACCTCAACATATAACCACTACGATGGTTACCCTGAAAATTTAGGCAAAGCCCTAGAAACCCATTTTAATACCCCAGCAAAAGCAAAAGAAATTGCTAGTAAAGGGTATATTTCATATGTAGATCCTACAACTGGTGAAATCGAATCAAAATACAATGAACCAGCTGATGAAACAGCATTACCTGAAGATTTTGAAGAAGGTATGATGAAAGTAGCTGAAACAGCTGATAGCTATGGAGCTGATTATGCTTATCTTTGGGAATTCCACAACAACAATTGGATTTTTACCCCAATGGGTAATGGAATTAGAAGTGCTGCCCAAGAATTAGAACAAAAGTGGCATCAAAGTGGTGTTGATGTATTTGGCCCCTCACTAGATGAGTCATACGAATCTAAATGGAAAAAATTCTTAGAGGAAGGTAGTGATAACTACGATCAAGGAGTAGCCAGAGGGCGAATTGGTGCAAACTTAACTCAAGCTATGTTTAAACTTCAAGATGAACCAAAAGAAATGCTTGATGCCTACAGAAAATCATTAGCTAATGATATTCGTTTAAACGGTCCATTAGATTATGGTAACTATTCAGCAGAAGATTTTATTGAAGATTACAATAATTACATTGCCGATAAAATGGATATGTAAGTCATAAAAGCGTCATATTAAAAATTTGGAGCCCCGAAAGGGGCTTCGTATTTTTACCCCGTAAAAAGAAATAATTAAGGTTATGAACAAATTTCAAAAAGAAAATCAACATTTATTTATTGCTCTTGCTAGTATTTTAAACACTAAAGGTGCTGACATCGAAATGGAAAGTGATTGGGATCACTGGGAAGAACACAAAGAATTTAAATATACTAATGTTCCTTACATTGGTGGTGGATATTATAATGGGTTAGAAGGTTTTTATTTTAGAGCCAGACGAGATTTCTTCGGTATTAGTTTAGAAGAACTTAAAAATAGCTTCCCAGTTAGAATTGATGGTTACGAATTTAGATGTGTTAGTACTAGTGAATTTGAAGTTGATGATGATCGCACTTGGTCTGAGAGTGTTGGTTTCATTATTACTAGAAATGATGAATTAGTTTTAAAATAAATTTGGATTCCTGAAAATTCGTTCGTATATTTACACAGTAAATGATAATGGTTATGTTAAAGAAAATTGATTTCAAAATGTTGTTAGTAGCAGTTGTTGCTCTTAGTGTTAGTGTGCTTACTATGTTAGGTACTGTTCAACAAGTAATTAAATTTGCCGATCCATTGAATGAAATGCTGTTTGCTTTTATGGCAATGATGGTTGGTTTTATGTGTTTAATCGGTATTAAAAAATAAGTTATGAAAGTAGAAAAATCAATTGTTACGCCTAAATGGCTTCAAATTAAAGCAATGTATGAGCAAGGCACAAATGGCTCAAACAAATATGGTACCAATTTTGAAATTGGTGGTGAATTAGATGAACTCGCTTTAGAATTAGTAGATTTATTAGGCGAAATTACTCAACTTAAAGGATTTGATTGTGAGGTTGAAGGAGTAAAAATGGATCTCTGGAAAGAACGTGTTTGGTCTTTGATTGAAAATGCTGGTTTGCTCCCTGAAATTGCTTGGAAAGATGAACGTGATGCTGAAGAAGCTGAGATTGAAGATAATTGGAATTCATTAGATGATGAGTTTGATTATGATATTGAAAAATTCGAAAATGAAGCTTATGGATGCTAAATTAAAAGAATATTTGTACCTCCAACTAAGAAATATCCAGCAACAATTAGAAGATAGAGATATAAGAGGTGCTATGTCTCAAATAGAAGGTTTAATTAATAAAATTCAATACGATCAATTATGAACTTAACTGAAAAAACAGGTCGTCGTAACCTACAACCAATTTATGCCTTAATTGTTGAAGCATACAACAACAACAATTTAAATGAAATGAAAGCTATGGCTCGTGAATTTGTGATTGAAATGCGAGTAGATAAAGTTAAAGCTTATAAATTTAATCAATCAATTGATAATATTAAAATGAAAGATAAGTTATTATTGTTTGTAACTAATCTTCATATGCAAGACTCTAAAGAAACAGCAACACGATGAAATATATTGAAGTAACAGGTTGGGGAAATAAGCGTAAGCATCTTATCCCACTAAATAAAATTGTTGATTTTAATTTTGAAGAAACATACACTACTATCAGTTTTGTAAATGGAAAACAACTCAACATTATTGAAGATGAATTAGTAATTAAAGAAATGTTGGGTTATTACGGAATGGGTTTGGTAAGTGAAGAAGACCTTCGTACATTGGATGAATTACCATTTTAAATTATGAAACAGAAAGTAATAGACGTAAAGTACAGAAAAGATTCAACTACATTTCCTAAATGGATGAAGTATGAAATTACATTATTGAACGAAGATGGTTCAACTGAAACTATCCCAGCTTATGGTAAGGATTTACAAGATGCCCTATCACGAGTAGTACATGACACTAAATTAAACAAAATTGAACCTAAAATCAAAAACATCCCAATAGGAATTTGGGCAATGCTTTGGTTTGGTTATGTTATAGCTCTATCAATTTATTCATTTTCCCTACCTGAAGGTTGGAATGCTGGAGTATTTTTGTTAGGAATTTCTTCAATTACACTTACAATAGGTTATATTTCAACCTGGTTTAGAAAGCGAAACATAGATCAAAATGGCTGAAAAAAGAGGACAAACTGAAAAATTACGTTACGACTTTAACGAAGCTCGTTGTTGTGAAATTTGGTTTAAAGGATTAAGTCGATTTGGACGAGTTACTCCTCGTGAATTTCGTTCATTCGGTGGTCCGCGTCGTATTTTAAATGTTGATAACAAAGACAATGTGTTTTACGAAGATTATGAGGGTCCCGTTTATTGGTTTGGTACTAATAAAAAAGTATCCCAATCAGATGTAGAAGAAAAAGTTATGTTTTTACATGGTAAAGACCCTCGTAACTTTGGTTCTTGTCGCCCTCACGAACGTCACTTACTTGATTAATATGGAATTTACTTTTTGGGATGAACAATGGGGAGAACATACCGGGGAAGAGACAGAGCAAGGAAGAAAGACACCTAGCTCAGAAGATTCGACGTCGTATGATCCAAAGGGACCATGGCGACATGAACAAATACACAAGAAAAACCAAGCATAAAGGAAAGGATGAAGCTTAAGATTGCTACTAAAATAGAAGTCAAAACATCACCTGGAAAGGGAATGGGTGTGTTTGCTGCTGAAAAGATACTAGAAGGTGAAATAATTGAAGAATGCCACTTAATTACTTTACCTATTGGAATAAATGAGCCATCAAATCTCCTAACAGATTATAGATTTTTATGGCCCCAATCTGGTGATCACAAAGAACACGTAATACCTACTGGATACGGTTGTATTTATAATCATAGTGAGAACAACAATGCAATGTGGAAAGACCACCCAAGAAATAAATCATTCCAATTTATAGCTACACGAGATATAGAACCCGGAGAAGAAATTTGT
>Ga0208644_1001790_pt1 | contig 17656 bp, 17 predicted proteins | sample VirMetDEL_Nov_18_FD_184517 | JGI IMG/M metagenome (GOLD analysis project Ga0208644, IMG submission 184517) | Aqueous microbial communities from the Delaware River and Bay under freshwater to marine salinity gradient to study organic matter... | ecosystem: Environmental > Aquatic > Marine >... | reverse complement strand
CACTGATAGTTCACTAGCTGTAGCTTCCCCACTGCGTACACGTAGTAGCAGTTCTTGGGTGACAGCCTCATGCAAGCTGTCTATCAGTTGTTTTTCTGTCATAATTAAGCTTTCTTTTTATACTTGTCTGTCTTAGGAAAACCAGCCTTCATATTAGCGTAGGCTTTAGGACTGACAGTAGACTTACTCTTTGGTCTGCTAGTGCCAGCCTTTTTACGTTTGTTCATGTTTTCATATAGGCTCATGCCTTACTCCTTCATCTTTGCTACTTTATGTACAAGTTCATTAATAGCTTTAGCATCCTCAGGACGCTGTTTCATTCTACCTACAAGGTAAGTAATAAGCATAGGGATACCAAAGACAGCTATACTAATACCTATAACAAGTTCAAAAGCATTAGCTAGTATTTGATCTAAAGCTACTAATAAAGCTTGCCAAGGATTTTGTACTTCGGCTATCTGTTCTGTACTGAGGCTTTTGTCTTCTTCAATCAGACTTGCTCCCACAAGCGCACCTGCTCCTGTTGCTCCAGCAATGATTGCAGGATTCGCAGTTACAATGCTTGCAACAGCCGCCCCACCAGAGGCTCCACTTGCCGTAAACATATCTGACATACTTATGTTTTCGCAACCAAATAATCCAAGTGTAAATAAGAGTATGAAGGTGCATTTTAGTTTACTCCAAGTTTTCATAATTGTTGTCCTCTTAATGAAATACACTTAAACATTTTAGGTTGTAAATCATTATTAGGCATTAACATAATGTCGTTACCCATCTCATAGGCTCTTGACTTACATTGCTCGTATGTTTCATAAGGACCACGTGCGTCCCTAAATTCCCAGCAATCTGTTGGAACAGACAAGCTACAAGCTAGTACAAATGTTTTAAACATAATTAGCCGCCTTTGCTATAGAAACCATAGCGGTTATAAAAAGACCTATAGATACTGCTAGTATAGCAACAGTAATACCAATAGTCTTCATTGTTTCCTCAAACTCCTGAGCTTTTTGTATAGCTTCACGTCTAGCTTGAGCTTGAGCTTCACGTTGTTCCTGTAATCTTTTAACACGTTCCGCTACAATACCTTTCCAAGTACCGTGACCAAACCGCAAGTCAACCATGTTAGCTACTTCCTGCAACTTTTCTGCTGCGAGTTTAGCATCTATGACTTCCTTAGCTACAGTATCTACCCCAAATTGATCCCCAAGTCCACCGCCAGACTTTTTGTTTCTGGCTTGTTGTATTTGCTTTTCGCCTGTGAACAAGTTATCAATCTGGCTTGCTATCTGTCCAATATCTTGAACAGTGTTAATGTGTGTCTTGATAAAGTCTACACTTTGTTTAACAAGTGCAATCCCAGCTAGGGCAGTACTGATTGGTTCCATATTAGTATTCCTTACAGTTTCATCATCAAAGAGGCTGCAAGACCAACTATAATAACCGTTGACCCCATTATCATTGCTTCAAGTCTCCACAATCTTTTGTCGAGACCTGATAATTTATCTTCAACAGACGCATAGCGTACTGCACATTCCTTTTCGTGTGCTTCTAATTCTATAGCAACACGTAGTTCTGGTGTAACTTCCTGCGTCATTTTCATTTATTTACTCCGGCTTAGTCGGCCAAGTTACGCTTGCAGGAAATCCAGCTTGCGCTGGTATGTCACGCAGGGCTTGGCGGTATGTTGTCATCTCAGACGACATAGTAACGTCACTAAGAGCCATCCAGTCTGTTTCAGCAAGTAACCTATCACGCTGATTGCGTACATTTTCAGCAAATCTGTCATTAGCTCCTGCATCCCAAGCTTCTTTTTCAGCATTAAAAGCATCTATTTCAGCTTGGCTCATATCAGTGAGGATTCCATCAACATACTTTTTCATCAGCTTACTCCATAGAGTTTAAACTCACCGCTGGTCATATTATCACCATCAAAATACAAACGAATAGCATTGTAGTCAGCCGCCACATAATAGGAACTAACATTCCAACCAGCCGCCACACCACCGCCAGCATTATCAGATTGACCAACCCAGAGACAGTAGGCGCTCCAATCGTTGCTAGAATTGTGTGGATCGTAAATATGAATTTCACCGTGCCGAACACCATAGGTTTGCGCTGCACCATCAAATATTCTAAAAGAGTCTGTGCCTGTACCAAAGCTGCTAGGGTTAGTTTGACCGCGCGAATCGCTGGCTAAACTATAAAGTCCAATCCCTTTGTCTGTATAAAATGACGAAGTTTTAAAAGTGCTTCCACCGTCATCACTGACACGAAGTCTGAGAGCTTCATCAGGATCACCTGACGCGTTCACATTTAAAAAAGTCAGAACATATTTTTCATAAGTGCCGCTCAGACTAATATCAACCTGTGCAACAGCGGTGGTGACATTTGTTGTGCTAATAAGTGTGTGTGCGCCACCACCGCCACCAACAGCAGCACCATCAAGCGTGATGCTGCCACTAGTAGCACTAATGTCGTTGGTCTGATGGTTAATCGTTAAAGCCATCGTCTACTCCTTAAACGGCTGTAGAGCCAGCCATATCATCCTGAGCCATTACCCACGAATAGCATTTATCTAGAAAGGCATCGCCACTTGCTGCGTTAATGTCGTCTAGGTTTGCGCTGTATCGTTTAAAGTCTACCTCACGAGTGTCATCGGTTGGTGATGATGTAGCATAAGCTGACAGGTCAATCATCACGTTAAACTTTGGGTCTGACCCACGTTGACGAGAGATTGCTGCCATTACAATGCGGTAGTATGCGTTATTAAATGCAATGCCGTACTGACTTGCACCTTCTGCGATGTTATTTTGAATAGCCATTTTATTTGCTCCTTCTAAGCGTATGTGACTTCGCTAGTCCGAATATTCGCCACCCAACGAATGTTGTGGCTTGCTTCACCAGTTACCGTTACAGCCAAAGCATTGTTTGTGTTATCAGCTGTCATAGCCACAACCCAACTAGACTGATTGTCGATTACTGTGATTGCGCTATTTACCAAAGTTGTTGTTCCACCATCGTTGACTAACAAACCAGAAATAAGAAACGAGGCAAAAGCTTGTGCGCCATTTTGTATGCCTGTAACAGAACCATCAAATGTAATAGCTGTGTCAGATGCGGCTACGATTTGATTAGCAGAACCAGCGGCATTTGAATCTGAACTTAAAACCGTGGCTGTAGCATCTGTCGTAGCAGCATTTAAAATCATCATGCCGCCTTGAGTCGCCCCATTTGTTCCTGTTAAAAATGCGCCGTAGGCATATTTACCAGTTTGTGCAGCTAAAGCTCGTTTTCCAAAAGCGTAAGATGCCTCGCCAGATGCGGTATTAACAGAGCCACCTATTGCTACTGAATATGCGCCAGACGCAGTTGGATATTCACCACCAGCAGCAAAAGAACTTGCGCCAGTTGCTGTAGCATTTTCTCCAGACAGAGCTATAGATTTTGCGCCAGTGGCTTTTGCCCGATAACCTATCGCAATGCTATTAGAACCAGTCGCACCATAGCTTGATGAATTGCTAGCTATGGCTGCAGCAAAAGCATCCGCGCCGCTAGTGTACGAGTTTCCAAGAGCCACGTTGTAGTTGAGTCCGGCAGTAGTTGCACCTTTACCAAATGCTGCCCCTCCAAAATTTGACGCCTTTGCCTGAAAACCTATTGCAATGCTATAATTTCCAATCGCGCCATAACTGCTGGTGCCGTTAGCGATAACAGCGGCAAAACTATGGTCTCCACCAGCTCTTGAAACACCCAAAGCAACCGCATCATCGCCGCTACTTACTGCGCTATCACCAATCGCGATTGCATTGCCGCCTGTCGCGGAAGGCTGCGCGGCTGGACTGCTTTCATTTGCAGCGTATAGGTCTGCACCGCCACCGCCAGAGACAGTAGTAAAGCTGACAGTACCAGCACCGTCTGTGGTCATAACCTGACCACTGGTTCCATCCGCTGTTGGTAGGGTATATGACTCACTAATCTGGACTTTTTCTGGCGTTCCTGTAATGCTACCACCGTGACCGATTGAGATTTGGTCAGCTGTAGTGTTCCAAACTCTGTTGCCAATAGCGACACCGTATGAACCAGTAGCTTTTGAAGCGTAACCAATTGCTACACTATTGTGTCCTTGTGCGCCGTAGCTGGAACTATTAGTGCTTACACCTAATGAAGTAGCGTTTGTTCCACTTGCGTGACCTTCGCCAAAAACATTTGAGCCGTTATTAGCATATGCGTTGTAACCAATAGCAACTGCACCAAAACCACTAGCTGTGGAGTTGTTACCTACAGCAACTCCATGAAAAGTAGCACTGGCTCCTGTTGAACCAGCACTATTACTCTTACTACCAATAGCTACGCTAGCTAAGTTTCCATAAGCCTCACGGCCTATAGCAATACAGTAGTCTCTAGCTTGCGAATCCGTACCCATAGATAAAGCTTCTGTAACAGCACTATTACTACTAAGGTTTTTAGCAGTAGCGTTAGTACCTATTGCTATGTTATTATCTGCAGACGTGACAGAACCACTACCAATAGCTAGAGCATTGTTTCCAACAACTGAAGGTGCTGTAGCACTGACAGGATTTTCACCATAAAGCTCTACAGAAATGTCGTTTAGTTTTGTGTGGTCAGCGTCAGTAAAGACATTACTATCTGTAGCACTCTCAACCAATGTCCGTATTTCTGCGGCTGTTTGGTCAGCAGTAGCTCCGGCCTCAATACCATCAAGCTTGGCTCCGTCTGTAGCCACATCACGCCCATCGAATGTACTGTTGGTAGTGATTGCGCCAGTCATTGCACCACCACTACGAGGCAATGCTGCATCAGCCGTGGTACCTTGCGCGGCTGTAGCGTAATCAGCACTATCAAACGCTTTAACCTGTGCAAGATTAGTAACTTCGCTATCCATTAAAGCACCAGCAGCAGTTACATTAGTAACATCAGTTACATCTGCACTAGCTTCGATACCGTTGAGTTTAGTGTGATCCGCGTCAGTAAAGACATTACTATCTGTAGCACTTTCAACCAAAGCACGGATTTCAGCAGCGGTTTGGTCAGCAGTAGCTCCGGCTTCTATGCCATCTAACTTTGCACCATCAACGGACACATTACGTCCATCAAACGTACTATTGGTAGTAATAGCACCAGTCATTGCACCACCGGACTTAGGTAGCGCATTAGTAGCTAAAGTACCTTGAGCCGCTGTAGCATAATCAGAGCTATCAAAAGCTTTTACTTGTGCAAGATTAGTAACCTCACTGTCCATCAAAGCACCAGCAGCGGTAACATTAGTTGTATCTGTTACATTCGCACCAGCCTCAATGCCGTTGAGCTTGGTATGATCAGCATCTGTAAAGACGTTACTATCCGTAGCACTTTCAACCAACGCACGGATTTCAGATGCTGTCTGGTCTGCCGTAGCTCCTGCTTCGATAGCATTTAGTTTTGAATGATCAGCATCAGTAAAGACATTACTATCCGTAGCTGCTTCTACTGCTGCTCTAATCTCTGCATTTGTCTGGTCAGCCGTAGCTCCAGCTTCAATACCAGCTAACTTGCTTTCTTCTGCTGTAGTAAATGACGCTGTAGTACCATCTAAAACACTAGAGTGTGCTTGTACATCTGATCCAATGGCTACGCCTAGATTGGTTCGTGCTGTTGTAGTATTAGTAAGGTCAGACAGATTGTTAGCTGCTACTAAATCGCCAACACCAGTATCATTATCTACCCAATCGTAATCAGTACCAGTCCATCCTAACACTTGATCAACTGTAGCTGTACTTGTGTTTAGATGTGCGTCAACCAGAGGATTTACATTAGCTGCATCTGTTACATCAGCATTGGCTTCAATGTTATCTAACTTGTTACCATCAGCCGAAACATCACGCCCATCTACAGTTTGACTTCCAGAGAAAACAATGTTTCCTGTCATCGTACCGCCAGCTAAAGGAAGCAATCCAGAAGCACCAGCTACACCTGTTTCCCAAGAACTACCGTTCCAAATCTTGAGAAGGTTACTGGTAGTGTTGTAGAACAAATCTCCTACATCAAGACTTGTTGTTGGGTCTGTTGCTCCACTACGGTACACTTGAGCAAACGCATTAACATCTGAGATGTTTGTAGCAACTGTATTTACATCAGTAAGATTAGTAGCAACAGAATTTAGGTTTGCAATGTTTAAAGAATTAAGTTGAGCTTTGTCACTGGTAGTTAGCCAAGTGTTTTCGATATAGTTCTTTGTAGCAGCATCTTGTAAGTTTACAGGATTTGCTACATCCTTAATTACTTTGTTATCTGCATCCCACTTTAAGTCAGTATCAAGTGTAATAGTATCATTAACTACGTCCTTAGCTTCTTGGGCTGCGTGGAAGGTCTGAATAGCTGAATCATCCAAGTCTTCTTCAGTCAACACTGAGCCTGACGCAAAGTCAACCGCACGTGCTGAAAGGTCTGTGGTACGGCGAACTTGTACGATTGCACCAGTAGCAGGTGCTGAGGTTAGTTGTACAGTAGAGCTAGAAGGAAAAGTAAGACCTGTCTCAGCCACACCGTCAACGGTTACACTAATTTCAGTAGTGTTCTGATATGTGAAGGGGATTGAGAACTGCGTAGTCGCATTATCCCCTGTATAATTTTCATATGATAAAGGCATTTGTTTTCCTTATTCCTTAGTAGCTGCTATCGCATTTAATATTTGTCTTACTCCGTAAAGGGAGTTAAAAGGTAGCACACGTAACATACTACGTAACTCTGTTTCAGTTAGTTCACCTTCACCTACAGCATCCCATAGATCGGCTACACCCTTAGCCACACCTAATCCCATAGTTACACCAGCAGGTGTTAGGGCATTAGTGTTACCATCCATAGCACCTGTAGTAAGTTGGTAGATATAACCAACCATAGATGCTGCACCAATTTGACTGATAGCTCCTTGAACAAAGTTACCTGTCTCCATGCGTCTTTCCATATACTCTTCTTGATCGCTACGTCCCATAGAATTTAACTGTGAACGTCCCATATACATCATACTACCTAACATCATTGAGAACAACATAATCTTTGAGACTTGTTGAGCATCACCATTAGCAAATCTAACACCCTGTCTCATTGTTTGTTGTTCCATAGAAGCTAGTGGAAAGGATAAGAATTGAAAGAAAGTCTTACCTACTTCACTACGTAAGCGTTTATTAACAGAGCCAGCGTTCATTTCCTGTACTGACTGTGTAGCTTCCCTACGTGCTGATGCAAAGAATATTTCAGCAGCATCTTTAAATTCCCACTGATCTACATTAAGATAATCTAAGGTTCCATCAGGTAAGTAGACTGCATGTTTGTCAATCATTTGACGTATGCGTACAGCCATTCCATCTGAGATACCTAGTTGCTCTCGCTTCACAGAACTAAATGGAACTTTTCCTGCTTTATGTAGGTACGCCCACTCTGAGGCATAGTTATACACAGACACTCTACGTAGAACATCTGTAACACCCTGCAAACCAGAAGCAATAGAAGTGAATACACGTGCATGACCAAGCATTTCATCAAGTTTAGTTATTTCACCTGCTACTTGGATACCCTCTGTAACATCACCTTCTAAACGGCTACGCATTGTAGTTACTTTATTAACAAGACCATCACTACCTACGCCAGTACCAGCAGTCATTTCTCTAGCTAGTCTGTTAGTTAGTTCACCTGTTTTTGCTTTACGAATTAACTGACCATACATAGGTACAGATTTAACAAGAGTAGTAAAAGAGTATTCCATAAGTACGTTTGCTAGTTCCATCATAGCTGCCATACCTGACATACCCATACTAGCTGCAAAGCTTACCTCTCTTACACGCCTTAAAATCTGATGCTGTTTATCTGTTAAATCACCACGATAAGCAAGCTGACCTGTAAGGCTTTCATACATATACCGAATTGAATCAACTTCACTTTCTCGCTTGGCATCTCCACGATTACCAACTTTAGTTAAGATAGTTTCAATATCTGAACCAAGTTTATTAGTATTGATACCGTTACGAGCTAGACCAATAGCACTAGACAATTGAAATACATAACTATCATAAAGGTTTTCTACGTTTTCTTCTAGTAGATCATAGAACTTTAAGTTAAACATATTACCATCAGAACCCATTACAGGAACAGAAGTACTTTCGTCTAACTCAAGTCGAGGTAAAGCACGTTTGTTACCTTTGACTTTCTTATCACCTGTCATAACATCTATTATAATAGCAATATCATTATCATCAAACTTCTCTGCTCTCATTGCAGCAGAAAAAGCGTCTGTGTCAAACATACCATCACCAATACGCAATCCCATACGAGATGTACCAGAAGGTTGAATTACTGTTTTAATGTACCCACGTGCCATGCGTGTAATAAAAGCGTTTACTTCTTTAGAGGTAACTACTGCTTTTTTAGTAGTACTTTTCTTAATTCTGTTACGTAACATCTTAGCTACATCAGCTTCAATGTTAGGCTGTCCTCTTCTGATTGCAGCTTCTGCTAGTTCAGTAAAACCTTCATTGAGAGTACCATCAGGATTATCTAATAGTTTACTTTTTCTTAGTCTTTCTATGTTACCACGATTAAAGATGCGAGGAGCATAGTTCTGAATACGGCTAATAGTTCCTACTTCAAAACCAGCAACATTGTTTGCAATAGCTCGTTGAGCTAATTGTTTCATTTGTGTTTTATAAATGTCTGCTGCTGCTTTAACTGCTGGATCAGCAAGGTCACTTGGATTACGTATCTGCCTAGACACTAAGACATTAAAGTCTTTAATTAGTCCATTAGTACGTGATTTCCATTCCTTACGTTGAGCCAAGATAGGGTTAGCTACTTTACCTCTATACTGAGATACAAGTGTATCACGTTGATCTAAGGCTCCAAAACCTACTGAACTACCATCCTTGTTACCTGTGCTATTCAAACCAAGACCATCAGCTAACCAGCGTACTACACCATCGTCAGAGTTCTTAGCATCTACAAATGCAGAAAGTTTACCCCTCGCACCTGCAAATATTCCGCGTTGTTTAGGTACGTTGGCGATCTCTTCTGCGGTTGTATCTGTAAAATCTTTACGAGACATTCCTGTTGTAACTACATCATCTAACTCATCTGTGTTAAAGTCATCATTACCAATAGCATTAGCACGGAATTGATTAGCTAAGATTTCATCATCGTTGACTCTAAGTAAGGTTTGCTGATAATCTGTTAGTGGATTACCTAAGGCTTGGTCACGCAATGCTCGTTGAATGTTAGCTCTTTTTTGCATTACTTGACCAACCTTAGTTAGTCCTACACTACCTGTCATTCCTAAAGCACCAGCAAGAATAATATCACCGCCAGTAGTTTCGTAGTGTATTTGTGAGCGTAAGGCTTCAATACCAGCCAGTTCAGCCCCACCAACAGCACTTACTGTAGTAAGATACTTTGCGTTATCTTTAACTTTACCAAAGAACTTACCAGCTTTAACTGCTACTCCTGCAACCGGAGCAGTTACAGGAGCTAAAGGAGGGGCAATACCAGCGAGTATAGAGGCTGTAGTAGCCATTAAAGCTGCATCTTCTGGATTAGCCACATCAGCAAACAAACGCGCTGCTACGCCTTTTAAGCCCATAGCATCTAACTGTTTGTTTACCTCATCTGTCTTACGCATTTCAGCAGCAATAGCTTTACCATATTCTAAACCTTTTTCTGAAGTAGCTGTTAGTACTTTCTCAATAGCTGTTTGATTAGTTAAGCCTTGTGTAACATCTTCTACAATTTTATCAGTTAAAAATACAGGTTCATCTGCTGGTTCTGGTCTGTCCATAACTGAGAGGACAGAATTAAGTGTACCAAACTGTGAATAGGATTTACCTACACCATCCCAGAAACTGGAAGCTGCTGCCTTTTCTTTTTCGGCTGCTGCTGCACGATTAACGTCAGTTGCATCAAATCTACGTACAACAGGGGTAGGAGGTGTACCCCCAAATCCTAAGCTTTTTAGGAACTCTTCGTTTTCGTCAGCCATAGTGCTTCCTTATTATTGTGGATTTATTAGTAATGAACTCATCCTTTGAACTCTCTCAGGAGTTTGTTTATACCAGTTTGTTTCTCCAATAAAACTTCCATCATCCTTATAATTATACTGCATGTGATCTACAGCAGATAGTATTGCATCTTCTCTTTCGGAAGAACCTACTGGAAAACTAGTAGCTTTCTTAATGGAAGTCTCAAACTTTTTAAACATTTTAAACTTAGGTCTACCTAATTGATAACGCATATTGATGATAGCAGTCTGTTGAGATGGAGAAAGAGTATTAAAACCTTTAATATCTTTACTCAGTTCTTCAGATATTTTACTTATCTTTAGAGCTAATACAGCATCTGCTTCTGGAACAGTAATAGAAATAGGTTTACCAGTTTTATCTTTATTAGATATTAAGACTAGCTCATCAGGAGTTAAACTTTTTAACTCAAATCCATATCCTATAGATACCTTATCAGGTATAAATTTATCATCTTTATATGGAGTACTTTGGAAAGGTAGTCCACCCTGCTCTTCCGCTTTAATAACATTAGTTACTACATCACTTTTCCAATTCTCAGGTAGGGAACCAGATTGTTTGTAAGAGGTTATTTCTTCAGGAGTTATTAAAGTAGAAGCACCTGCCGGAGTAATCAATGCCTCATTAACTGCCATCAATCCTTTAGGAATAGCAGTAACTACATCAGCTACTTGACTAGCTACATCAGCAAAAGCTTCTTGAGCAGGTTTGTCTCGCATAAGTTTAGTCAAGGGATTCTCAGAAGGTGCTTGTTTCTTACCACGCTCTTCTACACCTTGGAAATATTCAGACACAGAGTCTGTTAGACTTTCCCACATACGAGCAGCTTCAGTTGTCCACGTTAAACCTTCTTTAGCAAACTTCTCAATAGCTCTTTCTTTAAGAGCCTGTGTGCCAGCGGCATCTGCCATCTTAGCTTGGAAGTAATTAAAGGGCTGTATGCGAGTAACCTCAGATGCACCTGTTTGAGCAGGAGCTTTACCTGCTGCTACAAGGGAAGCTTGATAAGCAATCTCCTGTGCAGGACCATAAAGCTCGTAAGTAGACAACTCATTGTTAGCTATTCTACTATTAATCTGCTCTACTGTTTGTTCTGTAAAACCATTCATAGCGTTTTCGTTAAACTTAGATAGGACTACAGTAGATACTACTGTTCGCTGACCTGCTGCATCTGTTCCATCCTTACCAAGAGCTACAACATTGATCATATCATCGTTGCCTGTGCTTTCTACAGTAATAGTAAATGGAGCTTCGTTTTTAGATATACGAGGAGCAGTAGCTAACTGACTAGTTGCAGCTACACCTGTACGTTCTACTTTAGCTGGCATTGGAAGACCTAAGTTATTCATAATAACTTGAATAGTAGTGTCATTACTCCACAATTTATCTAAGTTCTTCTCAATCATCTCAGGAGCAGGTTGATTAGCAATAGTATCTACAGGTAGTTTAATAGCTGAACCAGCTACAACTTGATACCTTTTTGAAATACGTCCTATTACATCCTTAATTACATCTTCATCTTTAGCTAAAGATGTTTGCGCTATTACTGGAAGTAGTTCCATGACTTCGTTATAAAGAATACCCATGTTTTTTACTTCATCTAAGTCCGTAAATTTAAGGACACTAGGGTCAAGTAAAGAAGGTAAGTCTTTTATATCTAACGGTATGCTAGGTCTATTTGGAAAAACAGGCTGTTGCATACGTGTCAAAGCATCTTGTAATGGTACTTCATTTTTTACTAGAATTTGTACAGCATCAAAAGTATTTTTTAAATCCTTAGGCATACCTTTTGTAGCATCACCACCTTGTTGCTCCCAAGCGTCCATAGCATCGTAAGCTGCCCTATAAAACTTAAAGACTTCTGGATCTTTAAAATTAGCAAATTTAAAATCTTGTTGAAAGATTTGCTGAGCTTTTTCTACTTCTTTAGGAAGCAGTTGGTATGCTTTATAAAAACCTACACGTGCCTGATCTAAGACAGTTCGTTGAATAGCTTTATCTTTTGCTGAAGCATCTGAAGCGTCTAACTGAGCAACTTGTACATTATAGTTGTCCTCAATATAACTAGCTTGCTCTGCTGGTGTCCAATCAAACTCATGTCCCTGTTCGTTTACTCTTGTATTTTTACCAAATGTAAGAGTAGTAGGGTTAGGGTTCTGCATCCAGTTAGCAGCGGCTTGTACCTTAAAGGCTTCTACATCTTCTTTATTCTTTAATGTCAAACCAGATTTGGCAAAAGCTGCAATGTTAGCATCAATTGTATTAAAGTCTTCAGCGTACCTATCAATACTTCTAAGAGACTTACCATCTCTAGTTTGAATAGCATCTACAAATTTAAGATAATTTGTTCTGCCTCTTTTAGATTCCACTAGGGCAGTAGCTATTACTAGATCATTAGCTCTACGATAGTCACCACCAGTAACAACTACGTGTTGATTAAAAGCATCAACCATGGCAGGAACAATTTGATCATCTTCTGCTACATTACCTGCTCTTCTAATTGTATCGTTAAACTGTTGATCCTGTTGCTCTATGTTACGCTTACGCTTTTCAGGACCAAAGTTATTAAACATAAATAGAAGTTTATCTTGGTCAACTTTTTGATCAAAGGCTTGTAAAGCAAGAGGATTAATCTGTGCTTCATCTAAATTCATTCTATAGTCAGAATAATGCCTTGATACTCTTTCGGCTGCTTCTTCAGTAGTCAAGGATAACCAATTATTTTGGTTATTAATCCAGTCTTCTTTTAGCCTAGCCGTTAAATTAATTGCAGCCATCTCAGCTTGGTGCTGTTCATTAGCTCTCTTACCATTTAACTCATCACGTTCTTGTAGTGCTTTTGCTTTCTTTGCTTCTTCTTGCATTAAATTAGTTAGTGGTGAAATAGCATCAAGAAATTGAGTTAGGGGTGAAGGCTGTACTATCGGTTTCTCAGGGGATACGTAAGTATCTACAGGTCTTGCTACTGGCGTAACCTCTGTAGGAGCGTTAAGCTCACCTACCATTACTCTTTGTTTAGCCATTTGTTTCCCCTATTGCCAAGATTCTAATGAAGGATTATTTGTAACAGGGATAAAAGGTGAAGTTTGACTGCCAAGTTTATCGCCACCTGATCCAAAGATATTGCTAAAAATACTGTCTGCTTGATCACCAATTTCTATCTCTGATGAAATAGCAGATGAAGCTGCTCCTAATATAGCCATACCTAAACTTGGTTGTACACCACGTTGAACACTTCTAATTCTTTCTAACATCTGAGCATTTAGCCCTAGCTTCTGTACTTCTATGTCATCAAAGATAGCATTAACTTGTTTAGTGTAGATATCAAGTCCCCTGAGTTTATCAGACTCAGCTTGCGAAAGCTTTATAGCTTCTGTTTGACCTGCTAAACCAGACTCACCACTAGCTACTATCATAGTACCTTCACGTTTTAAAGCAGCTATAATTAGGTCTTGCTTTTTCTGTGAATATTGATCACTAATTTGAACAGCACGTTTTTGTAAGCCTTGTATTTGCAAGTCCCTAGCTTGTGCTGAATTAATTCTGTTTTGTAAGTAGTAAGCTTCTTGTTGTTTAGCTTTATTAGAAGCGTCTATAAAACCGCCTATTCCTTTAGCGATTGATAGTGCTGTCATAATACTCATATTATATCCTCACAAATTCTAAAAAGGTCTTGTTACCAACACCCCACGTGTCATGTCTCTTAATGAATACGCATCCTATATACTTTAACCAATTCACTGCTTCTGTATACTCAGCGTCACAAGCATTGGTTAATACTGGATACTTCTTGTTTAGCCTATTAATCCATGGCAGAGATTCACGTGCAAATTGACGCCAACCTTTTTTTAGTGGAGGGGCTGTAAGTAGCCAAGGCATACCTGTCATATCGTCTATACCAACTATACCATACATGCCAGCTAATTCATTTGTTTCTGTTACTACAATAGTCCAACATTCTTCTGAGTAATCAAAACCTTCTTGTAATGCTACCTTAACACTACCATGTGAGGCTAGTACTTCCTGTGTATCTTCTGGTCTTAGGTTTGTTGCCAGATGATCTACATCAGCCTGTACACTTGCTCTCACATGTAGTGTCATTATAGTCTCCTTGAACGTAGGACGTAGAACCCTTCCCACTCTGCTGATTGGAAGATGCAGGGTAGAGGGTTATCACTTTCTAATACAATACTTACTGAACTAGATTTACCTAACACACCAAAACGGTATGTACCAGACTCAATAGCAGCACGATTAAGTATGTTAGCACCACTACCTACCACACGGCCTGTAAAGGTACGCACATATGGTGTACGTTTAAGAGGCGTTACAGTTACATTAAAAAAGGCTGTATCATTATAAACAACAGCATAGTTTCTTAATTGTAATTGTCCAGTAGTAATAGGTTTGTTATCTTGCTTTAGTACAGGCTCAGAGAATTGGTATTTAAAGGTAAACGGAATACCAGCAAAGACTTTCTCAGAGTTAGCTAACTTTGCAGCTACCTCACTAAGTAAAATAGTTTTTCCTGTTTGATCTACATATATTACATTAGAGTCTACATAAGGTATAGTAGTAAGTCCACCTGTTTCTAACATTACTCGTCTATCTAAATGAATAGAAAAGTTACCTGTAGTATGAACTGTAGCACTATCAACAGACAAATTAATCTTTTCTAAGAACAAGTTGTTACTACGTCTAATTAACAAAAAGATATCTGCTCTGTTAAAAGATACACCTATTACATCACCATCAAATACCCAACGTGACCATGAAGACTGTAGTTTTTCTCTACCACTCCAGTAATAACGATAAACATAAATAGCTTTAGGATCATCAGTAGCCTGTGCAATAAGCATATCTTCATTAGAGGATGTTTGTATGTTTGTTATAACACCTTTAAGATACTGAGGTACATGCGCTGTAATTTCTGTAGCATCATTGACATCAGTATCAGTGTCTACAAAGTATTCCCACATACCTGAAAAGGCACCACGATTAGAAGAGAAGTATACATACTTACCAGCCTGTGATGGCTTGGCTACAAGACTAGCTTCAAACTCAGTAGTACTAGCTACGTTAATAGTTTCAGGGGTAAGGATAGGATCAGCAGTAACTTTGAACTGTGTTAGATCAGAGAAAAGTAATAGTGACTCGTTAAAAGGTACAGCATGTTTAAGGATACTAACTTTGTTAGAAGACACTGCTACGTCAATAGGGTCACTATCTACAAGCGCAAGTACTGACTTACGGAAGAAATCAAAATCTACAAACTCACCTGCTCTAGCAAAGATAACATTTTCATCAGCTAGTAAACCTAGTCTGTTACGATGAAAGAAAATATCAGCAATAGTATAACCTATAAAAGAGGGGAAGGGGTTTGTATCATCGTTACCTACTTGACGGTCAGCATAGCTAACTTCATCAAACTGAAAGTCACCACTAACTAATTTTGATAACTTATGTGGAAGGGTAGTAGCATCTAAGTCAATAAGGGTATTAGGTTCTGTTGTTTCTTTCCACACACCGTCATTAAATTTAACATAGTAATCATCTTGTGCTTTTTGGTTATCACCTGATACCTCAATAACAAAATCATTTGGTCCCTCAACAGGAAGCTTTTTAAAGTCTGGTGTTTCATCCTTGAATACAAGTAGGTGTTCGTTACCGTGTGAGTCACCTACTTCTACTTGGAAGTCTGTGCTATCAGTAGACTGAATGTGTAATACTGAACCATAGCGAGTAACTGTAATACCTGAAATAGCACTAGCATTAGTAATGTTTTCATAAAGATTAGTGTCTACAGTAGTAGCTGAAAAAGTATCTAAGTTTTCAGCAATCAAGTCAGTAGATGCACCACGTTCTGCATTTTGTGTCTCAGCAGTAGTGTCTTGTGTTGAGGACTTTGTAGCAAATTCTACTGTTTCTGTTGTTCCACTTTTAGTAATCTTTAAACGATATGTAGAAGAATAGTCAGCTTGACGTACATATACTAATGCCTCAGGGTTACGTGTAGGACTTGTGGCAGTGCCTTGGGCTACTGTTATATTCTTGTTTACAATAAAAGTTGTATCTGCAATAGATACAGCAGCTAACTCTAAGCTAGGGTTAGTCAATCCTGATAAATAACTAGCAGCATTATTGGTAACAGTCTTAGATACACCATCTTTGTCAAACACCCTGATAGTACCAGCCGTATCTACCACCATAGAGTAGAACTCATTCTCATCTCTACGGATAGTATGGATAAAAGCTTTATCCAGATCAGAAATAGTACCTAGATCAGCAACATGCTCAGAACTAGGACGCTTAGACAGTCCTGTTACCACGCTAGACAGAGCGTTCTCTTGTAGTTCTGCTTGTGTAGCTAGACGTAGTGATGGTGGCTGTTGTGATACACCATTAATAAGGTTAGGGATAGATTGACTGATGAGTGCCATTAGATTGTTCTCCGTCCCTGCCTATCAATAATGCTAAAGGTATCATAGTTGTCAAAGATGTTATGATCATCAGCAGCTTTATCAAAATCTTTTAATTGTACTAAAGCCTGTTCTTCATCTTTTTCTTGGAAAGTGTGTAATGTGTTAGAGCCTACTACACGATCTTGAAATATACGAGTAGCACGTAGTACAATATAACGCTTTGCTACTTCTGGTAAATCATCAAAGATTAATTGTATTACCACATCAAGGGCAACATCCGTACTAATAATAAAAGTGTGATTAACTCTGTCGTACATTTTTAAGCCACGCTGCACAAGATTTGGCGCGTTAGCTTTTAGTGTGGCATCTGCTCTAAGAATATCAGCAGGTAAAATTATCTCACCTGCCACTGTCTTAGCAAAACTTTTGTTTAATTCTGTGTTGAAGTGCCAGCCCATAGACTGTACTTCTCTGTCAATAGTATTTAAAATACTTTCTGCAATCTCAGCTTCAACTAGTCCTGATGATAAACTACTAACTGGTGCCTCACCAATGGCAGATAGCATTGTATTGACTGCATCTAATTTACTTGTTCCTGCCATTTAACTACCCTTTACCCATTTCTTAGACGATGATTTTGTTTTAGCTGGGTCCCATTTAGTTTTTGCAGCCCAATATGCTGCACTCGTTTCGCCTTTAGCAATATTCTTTTTATGGCGATTCTCAAATGCTTGGCGTTGACCTACTGTTTGATTAGTCTTAACACCCTTTTGTCCATACCTAATCATCTTAGGCTTATCTTTAGTACCTATTAACACCGCATGAGACTTAGAGGCATTGGGCGTTCTTTTAGGTATCCGCAAACCCTTAAAGGTTTCTCCTGCGTGTGTAATAGCCATTACTTTTTCTTTCCATACTTAGCCATGATAGCAGCTACCTGCTTTTGTGGCTTACCACCAAAGGACATCTTTTTGCCTGTCTTTTTAGCCGCAGCCTTAGCTTGGGCAATTCCTTCTTTAGTATACTTATATTCTTTACCTGCTACTTTTGGCATACTTATCTCCAAAGTAAAAAGGGAGTAGCCGTTAAGCTACCCCCAATATTCTTAGACCTCTACAAGACCAATACATGATGCAGGACGCAGGACGTTGTGTCCCATTGCGTACTTAGCAACCATGA
>Ga0208644_1001786_pt1 | contig 17674 bp, 20 predicted proteins | sample VirMetDEL_Nov_18_FD_184517 | JGI IMG/M metagenome (GOLD analysis project Ga0208644, IMG submission 184517) | Aqueous microbial communities from the Delaware River and Bay under freshwater to marine salinity gradient to study organic matter... | ecosystem: Environmental > Aquatic > Marine >... | reverse complement strand
AAAACAGGGTTTGCAAAAGCCGCTTATAGCGCATATAGAGAACGTGCGGTTGGTCTTGGAGCGATGGGTTTTCATAGTTACCTTCAACGTAATGGAATCCCTTTTGAAGGAATGTACGCCGCCAGCTTTAACAATAGAGCGTTTAAAGCTATCAAAGACAGAGCTACGATGGCTTCCCGGCGTTTGGCTGGAGACCGTGGGGAGGCTCCTGACATGGCTCGTAGTGGCCTGCGTAATTCCCATCTCCTTGCTATTGCCCCTAATGCTAGTTCTAGTATTATATGTGGTGGAACAAGCCCTTCTATTGAGCCTACGAGGGCTAACGTATTTACGCACAAGACGCTGACAGGATCTTTTAAAGTAAAGAATAAATACTTGGAGGAACTACTTGAAAGTAAAGGTATCAATACCGAAGAAACGTGGAAAGATATTGCGGCTGCTGAAGGCTCTGTGGCAAACCTTGATGGACTTACTGAAGAAGAAAAGGAAGTATTTAAGACAGCACCAGAACTAAACCAGATCTGGATCATTGAACATGCCTACCAGCGACAGAAGTATGTCTGCCAAGCACAGTCAGTAAACTTATTCTTTGAGCCACCACCAGCTACAGCACCACAGGAGGTACACGATGAGTATCTGGAGTATGTTAACAGTGTACATTGGACAGGAGCTAACAAACTCAAATCTATGTATTACCTGCGCTCTACAGCAGCTAGAAATACAGAGAATGTTAACATCAAAATCCCTAGAATTAACCTTGAAGACGGGGAGTGCCTAAGTTGTGAAGGATGAACACCCAGTATACAGAGCGCAGTTCTATATAACAGAGTTAAAAAAGTATGCCACTTGGTCTGATTATCTGGCATACTATAGGGAACAAGATGATAAGATTATGTTGTTCAGTAACTACTGTATGCAGATGTGGTCTAGTTATATGAACGATAAGATCAAACAACAGGAGGCACCCTTGAGTTACAAGGAGTACCTAAACAAGTACAAAGAATTACTGGAGGATGGATACAGTGATAGACCCCAAGATTAACGCCATGATGCGACTGTACGAAGCTGAGATAGAAGTATACAAAGCAGAAGTACAAAACTATTTAGATAACCCAGCAGGTGTAGGTGAGCATGGTAACTTGATAGAAACTATGGATACTCTTGTAGGAAAGATTGCTGAGGCAGAAGATAAACTAACTGTTCTGGAGACACATTTTTAATGAGTAACATAATTAACTTAATGCCTGAAGACGCTACGGCTGATGAGGTTTTAGAGGATGCCAAGGGCAGTTACAAGGACGTACTAATCCTTGGTTGGGATGAAGAGGGTATGTTGCATGCTAAGTCAACTACTTCTCTAGATGTAAAAGAGCTTGTATACATGATTGAAGTATTTAAGTCTGTTGTAATTACTGCGGGGCATGAGATAGATGATTGATGATCTACCTAAGATAGTTGTTAAGAAAGTCACAGAGAATGAGGATGGCTCTGCTAACATGGAACTGGACTTAGACTCTCAAGCAGTACAGCTACTACTTGACATAGGCTTGACTAGGTTGCTTGAAGAACATTTGGAGAATAAAAAGAATGAGCGATGAACTAATACACCTGATTAGCGTATGGTCTATGCAGCGAGGTATAATTAACAACAGTACACCCTTGGCACAGTTTGCTAAACTTGTGTCAGAAATAGGTGAGCTAGGCGATAACATAGCCAAGGTGCGTGACGTTACTGATGACATCGGTGACTGTTTAGTAGTGTTAAACACCCTAGCCATTATGAACGATACGACACTTGAGGAATGTTTAAAGGTAGCGTATAATGATATTAAGGATCGCAAGGGACACATGAACAGTCATGGTGTCTTTATCAAAGAGGGAGATGCAGCTTGAGTGATACAAGACTAGATGAAATGCGGGAGCAATACTTAAAATTTAACAAAGAACACCCAGAAGTTTGGGATATGTTTGTCCGTTTTTCAAAAGAAATTATATCAAAAGGATATAAAAATTATAGCGTAAACGCTGTTTTTGAAAGAATAAGATGGGAAAAAGATATAGGTGGTGATGGTATTAACCAGTTCAAACTGAACAACAACTACAGAGCTTTCTACGCAAGAAAGTTTATGGACATGTTCCCAGAACATAAAGGGTTTTTTAGAACTAGAACCCAAATATCAGAAGATAGAAAAGCAACCAAACAAGAGCCGCTTAGACCAGCATACTTTAACAGTCTTATTTCTAAGCTAAGGGGAGCCACAGCATGAGCCTATTAGATACTAGAGATTACTACAAACCGTTTGACCATCCTTGGATGTTCGACTACTACTCACAACAGAATCAGATGCACTGGTTCCCTGAAGATGTGCCATTGCACAATGATGTTAAAGACTGGCAGACAATGACTGATGAGGAAAAGAATCTACTGACTCAGATCTTCCGTCTGTTTACACAGTCTGATGTAGACGTAGGTGCTGGATACGTTGATAGATACATGCGTATCTTCAAGAAACCTGAAGCACGTATGATGATGTCTTCATTCGCCAACATGGAGTCCATACACCAACATGCCTACAGCCTGCTACTGGACACCGTAGGAATGCCAGAGGTGGAGTATAAGGCGTTTTCAGAGTACGAAGCTATGGCAGACAAGCATGAGTACATCAACGCTGTGAAGGTTACTAAGGGCGACAAGAAGTCCATTGCTAAGGCACTGGCTATCTACTCAGGTTTTACTGAAGGCTTGCAGCTATTTAGTAGCTTCATCATCCTGCTTAACTTCCCAAGGTTTGGTAAGATGAAGGGCATGGGGCAGATCATTACTTACAGTATACGTGATGAGTCCATGCACGTAGAGGCAATGACAAAGCTATTCAGGGAGTTTATTCAAGAGAACATTGATCTGTGGACTGATGACTTCAAGGCTGAGATCTATCAGGCATGTCGTGAGATGGTTGACCTAGAGGATAGGTTCTTGGACTTGGTGTTTGAGCAGGGTGATATTCCCGGCTTGACCAAACAGGAGATGCAACAGTACATCAGGTACATTGCTGACCGTCGCTTGCTACAGCTAGGTTTGAAGCCTAACTACGAGGTAAAGGACAATCCACTAAACTGGCTTGATGATGTACTGGGTGTAGAGCATCAGAACTTCTTTGAAGGTCGTGCTACTACCTACATGAAGGCTGGCTTACGTGGGGATGTTGGTAAAGTTACCTTCAATAAGGTCGCATAGTATGGAGGCTAACATCATAAGTTTTAAAGTATTCATAAACTCTAAAGGTAATATAATGAGTGAATATAGTAAACTACCAGTTGAAAAGATTGGTTCTGTATTTGACAGCGATGACATACCTTTAGTTAAAAAAATATTAAGTGAGGTAGATACTAAGGTTGGTACACTTCATGAACATCTTGAAAAGGAGTTAGAAGCTTTAAACTAAAAGGTTGATGATCTGGGATGATGAGGATACATTACGTACACTTATTGTCCCATGATCGTACTGGTAGTACACAGTCCTGAAAACAGTACTGTCAATTCTACCAGTATCCCCGCCGCTATTAACAATAGAAGTACGTGTCTCTGTGTTGACATAACTACTCAGTAGCATGTTTGATACAGGTGATACAGGCCCTACCATTTGGCCCTATCAGCCCAATATGCCGCACTCATCTTACCCTTCTTAATATTCTTAGCGTGACGCGCTTTAAAGCTTGCACGTTTCTTCTTCATCTTGTCAGACTCTCCCGCCTTTGGCTTACCTGCCGTCTTAGCCCCTTGCTCACCAAACCGAATAGTCTTGATCTTGTCACCTTCTTTAGCCACTACAACATGTGACTTCTTAGGATGCTTAGGAGTTCTCTTAGGCTTGTTATAGCCGCTAACGCCTGCACGGGCTAACCGTGGGTCTTTCTTCTTAGCTTTACCACCCTTCTTGTACTCTTCTCTATCCATCATTTACGATGCCTCGCTGTTTTCTTAGCTATCTTTTTGGGTTGCTTTGAGTGCTGCTTTCCTTTCTTCGTGTCTTCACGTTTCTTTTTGGAAGTGGCAGCGTACTCCTTGTCTGATAAAGCCTCTCTAGCCTTCTTCGGGAGATACCTTTCACCTGTTGCTTTCTTTCCTTGTGTTGAGGGTTTACCTGACTTGGTTCCCCATTTCTCTTTAGTCCACTTCTTGAGGGATTTCTGTGACTTCTTGAGTGCCATTACTTATACCCACCACCTGCTGCTTTGTATTCCTTAGCAAGCATCTGAGCTTTACGTGCTGACCACTGGCCCGGCTTACCGCCTTTACTTCCTGCCTTGATCTTATTAAATAAACGCTTACGCATAGTAGGCTTGGTATAGTTACCTGCCTCGTTTACTTTAGATTTAGTTTTCTTTTTAGCTGGCATTCTAACTCCATTAAGTAAGTATTTTTATAATTAACATTACGGCTCCTACAGCCAGCGCCCCTCCGATCACTAACACTGCAGCACCCACAGTCAGTTGATGAATTAAAAGATCTCTTTCTTTTTTTTTCTTAGCTAACATAGCCATGTGTCTTTGACGTTGATGTTCCTGTTCTGCTTTAGCCTCTTTAAAAGACTCTAGCATCTCTGGATCTGCCACTAACAGCAGGTCATGTACATCCTTCCAGTATCTCTCATAGGATTTCTTGAGCATGGTGAGCTTTAAGATCTCACTCTGGCTAAGGGACTTAAAGGTACTAGACTTACGATCTATTTCAAAGTTTGTTAAAGCTTCTCCAAAGTCTGATATAGTACCCATGAGTTGTTGCATCCCTGCCCCAGTCTCATTAGCTTGTTTAATTAAACCGTTAATAGATGTTAAGATTGCAGAGGCCGCTGCTACGCTCTCAATAATCATTTCCGGGTCTTCTCGTAGCTCCTCATTGCACCCAAGCCTAGCATACCCATAAGTACTGGCATCATAGTCTCTAAAGGTACTAGAGGTATAAAAATATCTACGCCTACTAGGGCCAGCACAAAGTTAGAAAATGGAATTGTAATGAAGTTACCAAACATACCCAGTCCACATGTCCAGCCAATGAAGGGCCTCCAGCCGCTTACAAAGATACTAGAGTGTGCTGCTTCAGTTTTGTTAACCTCAAGTTGACCCTTAGCTAACTCCTGTGCATGTTTCTCAGACATGGTAGCAATCTCATGGGCCAAAGCATTCTTCTGATCCTTGTCTTCAATAAACTTATCAAGTAGTCCAGATACAGGGCCTACTAAGCTTGCTACAATACTCATATTAATAACTCCAGATGTGTGGTCTTGGACGGCCTTCAGAGTCTTCAAGGTCATCAAGGTGTATAAACCTTACACCACCCTTCTGACTAACACCAATACCACTAAAGCCTGCCTCTACAGCGCCCTGTACGAGCCTGTAAGCCCTTTCATGGGATACCCCTATATCTATGGCCCTCCCTGACGCATGTGCCCCCGGAGAGGCTTTACGGGCCTCTATGGGGTGGTCTTTACAGCGGTATGCAGAGGTTACAGGAAAGCTAAATCCCATCTTTTCACGCAAGGCATCCACCTTCTTCATGAACATAGGGTCTATACCCTTGGCTTGGCAGTGCTTACATTCTAACTCTTCTTCTGTGAAATACTTATACATCATTCACCGTCCTGATAAAATGGACTCTTGCCCTGCTCTAAGCGCATACGGGCATGTTCCTTGGCCTTCATAATAATAGACTCAGGAATGTTTTTAGCATTACCCTCCAGCTTCATAGATGATAGCGTCTTAACCTCATCCTCTGTAAGTGTAGGCACCATTGTAGGTATTTCCATTTTCTTTCCATTAATCTCTGTCCCTATAGAAACTTCAGTCATAGTGCCGCCCTGTACTGTGTTCTCAACAGGCCCTAAGAAACCCTGTGCTGACTTAACAGACCCATCAGACCTACGCATATCGGCACGTGCTACACCACCCTCTGCCTTATAGACTCTAGGATCTTCTAAATCAAAGTTTTCTGCAAAGACAGCTTTGAATTGTTGAGGCTCAAATGGAATATATGAAAACTCTTTCGCACCTTTGTCTTCAAACTTATTAAGGTATTTAATACCATCAAAGCCTTTTGATTTTAAGAATGCCCTAAGTTTATCATTTACATCATAACGCCTAATTCTTATTTGCAATTCAATTTCTGGAATATTAGTATCATAACTATCAATTACTTCTTTATATTCTTTTAAGCTCTTTGATGTAGTATCAAACAACTCTGCTCGAAGTTCTTTTTCTTTTAATTTACCATTAGAACTTTTAACCATGCTGTCAATCAAAGTATCAACTTGCTCTCTATCTTGCAAAATCTCCTCTGCCTTCCACACTCCAAAGTCAGACTCAATGGTGATAGGGTTCTTTATATATAAATAACCTTTAATCATAGAAGGAGTCTTTCCGGGCATCTTAGCTCCTGCATTATAAAGAAGTTCTGCTGGTACTTTTTCGGTATAGCCTATCTCGTAATCAAAATATCGTCTAATTGCTAAATCATCTGCTTGGCCCTTTGTACCAAAGTGCGGAGATATTTCATTAGCCAGTGTAAAACCAACATCAAAGTCAGTATCCACGCCATGCCCTGTAGCACGATAAACAGGCGTTTTTACAACAGACTCTTCTAATATTCTATCTATGTTTGCTTGTCGTACTTCAGGATCTGCCTCTACAACAGGATCAGCAGACCTACTAACTCTAGGCATTTTTTGAATTAATCTGTTTAAAATGCCTGAGGTTTTTTGTGAAATAGGATCGTTAGCCTCACGAATTCTACTTAGGCTAATACCCGCTTCGCCTACATCCTTATCTAAATCAGGAACAAAATCATCCTCTAATAGTATCTCATCAGTATTTCTAAACTGCCCCTGAGTCTGAATAAAAGATTCTTCTTCTGTTTCACGTAGACGATATTTATCTAGTACTTCTTCTACAGGCTCGTTAACATACTCATCGTAGTCTGTAAAAGATGTACGCTCTAGAGACTTTCTTATTTGCTCAATTTCATAATCATCTTGACCAATCTGAAGATCTACTATATCGTTAGCAGCCTTTTTAATTGATTCGGGATCTGCGTCTTTACTAGAATAACTTTTAATCAGATCAGCTATCTCATCTGTAACAGTCCTAGCAACTTTTGCAACGGGCTTTGCAAGACCGCCGACAACCAATCCAAGCCTAGCCAAAGGATCTTCTTCGTTATCTACAAAGGCTTCGCCAGCTTGCTTGTCGTAGGGACGGCCTGTTATTTTATCAATACGCTGATCAGGCTCTTCGGGCACATTAGGTACATTCTTAACGACACCACCTGCTGCATACATAAAAGGCTTTCTGGATCTTTCGGGTACAACAGCCTCCTCAAATTTTTCATTGAGTTCTTTAAGATTTTTGTTATACTCATCCATAAACTCAACATCAAATGTGCGCTCAATCGTCCTGCCTGCGCCGTATAAAGGTACTTTTTTACCGAAGAAACTTACAATGTCTCCACGGCGTACAAGAGTATATAGATCTTGCCCTACAGGGCCGAATAGACCTGCAACACCAGCCATAGGGTCTTGGTAAATTTCCATTGCTTTTCTACTTCGACCCAGCATATCTGCAATAAGGCCATTACCACCCCAGCGAACAACAGCGTCAGTATATATCTGTTCACGATCTTTAAATCTCTCAGACTCACCACCACTTCGAGCATAGTTAGTCCACCGTGCCATTTCAGTCATGATAAGAGCCGCTGGAACAATTCTGGGTGCATTCTGAATGGGATCACGTAAAAGTCCCTTGGCAGCATTTTTAAGTACTGTATTTGTAAAGGCAGCGGGGTATCCCATAAACTGAAACAGTATAGATGACTGAGGATTTGCCATCCACATGGGTTTTAGCCCAGACTCTGCGGAGGGATTTAAAATAACTTCATTAGCATATCTAGAAGCACCGCGCTGTATGACTTCTTCAAAATCTTTATTGCCTGTTTCAACCCAGTTAAGACCCCCTTCAATATCAATATTTAATTCTTTTAACTCATCTTTCAGGCGAGTAATTCTTCTTGAATCTGGCAGCCCTTTATTCTTTGCGATGGCCCTAAGATTATCAGTTATCAAAGTTTTACCAGTTACATAAGACATCATCTGAACTGATTTAGTCCACTGATCTAGGAAGTTTAACCTAAAGAAATTATTGTTTACTTTTCTAGCAAGCTCTGAGCTAAGACCATCGCCTGCAAGCCTATCAGCTAAGTCTGACATAGCAGTATCCAGAGCAAGACCAAACTTGTTCATCTCTTTCCAGATTTCATTTTCAGTAAGACCTTGCTTACCTAATTTTTCTTTTAGTTGCTTTTGTATGGTGTCCTGAGCAGCATCAGTAGACTTTGCAAGACCTTTTAGAGTTTTAGTTACGCCTGCCTTACCTACATTAATAAAGACCTCAGTAACACTTGAAAGGGTTGCAAGGGGTAGATAGGCTAAACGGTTAGCTACACTGTAGGCATCAATAAAACCTTGTACTTTACTGCTTTCAAACCTACTAACATCTTCTCCTGTAGTAAGCTTCCAGATATTGATTAGATCTTCTTCATCACCTACTGTAAGGGTTTTACCAGCCTTACGCATTTCTGCACGGATGTTATCTACGTATCTTTTTCTATATTCTTTTAAGTTTCTAACACCGAATACTTGTTTTTTAGCCAACTGCTTAGAGGACTGAAAAATGTAAGTATTCATAACATCAACAATATCGTTGTTCAAGAACTCTTCAAACTCGTTATCTTCAATAAGATTAAACTGTCGCTTAAAAAAGAAAGCATTACCGCCTGAGCTTCCACCATCTAGTTGATTTTTCTTATCAAGCATTTCTTCAACTACTCTCAGGCCCTCTTCTACAGAGTTGACCTCGTTGGCATCCATAAGCTTAGATATAAATGTTTCTTTATTTTTTTCAATAGCAGACCTGCTCCACATACGAGGAACATAGTTTGTAGCCGCTTCATCAATAAAGCCTTCTTCTAAAAGCCTGCCAGCTATATCATCTAGTATTTCTCTAAGCTCGCCTGCAATAGTACCTACAGCTTCACCCGCAGGCTCTGCACCGCGCAAAGTTTTTATAATATTATTATTAGCGACTTCAGAGAGCTTACCACGCATATTAAGTGCAAGAGGCTCCATTGCCACTTTAGCTCTTACAAAGTATCGGCCTGCTGTTTCTTTATAGACCTCGAAGAAATCTTGAGCATCATAGTCACGATCTCCCCACACGTTACGACCAGCATCGTATCTAAACTTTTTCATGAGATCATTAGCGGTCTGTGAAAACTTACTAAATGACTCAACAACCGATACAGGTTTAAAAAACATCTTAGCCCCATATCTATTTATAATTCTATTTACTTCAAACCCTACACGCCTCCCTAAGTTGTCTAGTGGTTTATTAGCGGAGTCGCGCATAACCTGATTAACAGTATCAGCTACTTCTTGTGTGGTTCTTTCGCCACCTCCAGCCTTTTTACTTACATTTTCAGAGAAAGATTGAATAGGTTCTTGATCTATAACTACAGAAGCCCTTCCGGGTGTAACATCAGCAGAAACATCTGTTCTAGAGCTACGCTTTAGTATTTCGATGTTATCATCTACAGCCTGTTGTACATTTGGGTCTATACCTTCAGGGCCTTCGCTGTTGGCTTTTCTAAACTGCTCATCAGCATCCATACGTTCTTTAGCACGATTTCTAAAGAACTTACTTGTTCCTGCAACTGATCCGACAAGCGCCGCACCAGCCAAAGCACTAACGCCCCCTACTGTTGCTGTACGCGCAATTTGGTAATCAGAAGATAACCCTGTAGCCATTTCAGCCCGTTGTAGTTGATCTTCATGTAAAGTTCCATAAGCACCCGATGCTATAGCACCCCTTATAGTTTGAGCTTTAGTGCTATCAGAAACTGCTGCTCTTTTTAAAACTTGCTTTAAACCTTCTTTACCGGCAGTCTGAGCAGCTATGTTTGAACTACCTCCAGTAAAAATCAAACCAAGGGCATTTAAAGGATCTGCAAAAATATCTGTACTTAAATCAGCAGCATAGTCTGTCCACTCATCAAAATTTGAAGGATTTGTATTTTGCCAAGTACTTCTAAGAAAATTATAGTCTTTTTTTGCCTGAGGCGATAACTCATCTAAATTACCAGCGCGATTAATAATAGTCGCAATTCGATTGTCTTCGTCCCGCAAGACCTCTACAATGTCACGATTATCATCAAAATAACTACCGGGATCAAAAGTATTATCTAATTTAGAAAGAGCATATGTGTATCTTTCTGCTGCCGCCTGAACTCTAGGATCGTTACGCCAAGCATTTGTTGTTGTGGGCATAGCCGTAGAATCAATAGAAGGCTTTACAAATACAGGGCCTTTTACATCCTCTTCTTTTTTGAATGTATCATCAAATATCATTTAACATCCTTTATTTAGCGCCGCCAAGAGTCGCTTGAATTTTAGCAAGTTCTTCAGCCTCAGTTAGTTCACCATAATATTCTTTAAGATTCTGACCTCTAGAAATTGTTCCCATAGTTTCTCTTTCAATATAATCATAAAGAGTTAAACCTGCATCTGCGTAAGGAACGCCTAAATTTATAGGGAGGTTAAAATAATTATTAATATTGGCATCTTGAGGCATATTTTTTGAAAGAAAATATAGTCTACTTTCCTCATCAAAAATAGCATCTTCTCTTGTACTAGCGCCTTTGCGACCTCTAAAGGCTGTTAAATTATTTTTACTGATTAAATCTGGAATTAAACGCTCAACAAATTCTTTTTCATCAGCAATGCCTCCCAGCCTAAACTCAGCGTCTGACATATTTAAATCATTTATTGCTTCAAGAATTCTTAAACCGTTTGACTCCGTAGAAGAATACAAATTAGCACCTCTATAGTTTTTAAACTCGCCATCTGTTTCTTCATTGTACCTTACATCATTTACAAATATTTGAGCAGCAATTTTCCTACCTGTGGGTAAATCAAAGCCATATTCTTGACTTAAATTGTAACCCATAATATGTACATTTCGATTTATATCTGCTCTGTATTGTTTTTTCTGTTCTTCATCTTCACCATAAAGTCTTTCTTGATGTGCCGCAAAAGCATCTCTTACAATAGGCGCATCAGGTTGTTGTAAAATAACACCATTCACTGTTTGATTGGCCGCATCAATTAAAGTAGCTGATACCTCTGTAGTAATATCTCCTCTTAGAGGATTTTCGCCAACAGTATTTACTTCAATATCTTTAAACATGTTTTTACCAGATACAGTGGTATAAGTTCTTTCTTTTGTTTTTACAACCTTACCTGTTAGCGGATCTACTTCTTCCCCTTCTATAACTTCACCGGGAAGCGTTACTTGCTCGTTTTTAAATATTCTTGTAGAAAAAGGATCTGATGTATTTGCCCTATCTACTGTACGAACTGCCCCTGTCCTTCTATTTTCATACATATCTTGGATATATGTATATTCAAACTGCCCACCCCTCCCATCTGGCCTTTTAGCAGTTACAATTTTAGAATCCTTTAAAAACTCATCAGCTTTCATTTTAATATTTTCAGTGTACGCCTGAACCTTCTTAGCAACTTTTTCTGAATTAGTAAGACTCATACCTGAGTCAAATGCTTTAGCAAGCGCCATAAAAGCAGCAGAGTTTTCATCAAACTGATTATTTGTTGCAATCCTTTGCAGCGCATCAGCCTCTACTTCTTGTCTGCTTTTACCATTAAAAAATCTACCGACCAAGGCCATACCTACATTTTCAGGTAAATCAGCCCTGCGAGAAATATACTCATCGTACTTATCCATACTTTTAAGAGTCTTACCGCTATCATAAGCCGCTTGTAGTTTATCAAGCATACCACCGCCCATGCGGTTACCTTGAGCGTCTAAGCCTCCATAGACCATCTCTTCTGCATAAGATCTAACAGCACTCCCAAGCTTATCGGGATCACTAACCATGTCTTCGTCAAAGTTTGCATAGATTCTTTCTTGTGCAATAGGCTGCGCTATATTACCTACCAAATACTCCCCCAGACCTAAAGTACTTTGAGTACCTTCATCGTATATCTTTTTAATTTTATTATTATAAAGATCATAACCTTCTTGATACTTAATACGTTGATTAGCAACTTCAGTACGGTCAAAAAACTCTTGAGCCTTTTCATCTAACTTTTGTTGATAAATATTAGTCGCAAGAGTACCTGCCTGTAAAAGCATATCTTGACGCTCTTCTTTTTTCTGACGTTGGCGTTGAGCGCCTAGTAGACTTCGATAGGTTTCTTCAATAGCCATATTATTGCCTCTGCATCAAACTTGGAGTCGGTTTCTCCATTAAACTTGGTAACTCAGTATTGTCTATTTGCTCTACAGTCTCTTCAGGAATTTCTCTATTTTCTAACTGCTGTGCTTTTTCTTGTGGTAGAGCAGCACCGAAGACATTGATTTCATCATCATCTTCATCAGTAATTTCATAATCAATTCCTGCGCGTTCTGCCAGACCCATAAGCATATATGCTGTAGGTTCTGCAAGAAGAAGCATTAAGTCTGGATTCCACTTACCTTCATTAAAGCCTGCAAAAAGAAGTAGCTGAGTAATCTCCATAATAGAGACTCCTCTTGCTATAGAAGACATTACATTCTCGTATGTTTCTTCTTCTGTTACAGTAACAAAAAGATAATCTAAAGCCTCTTGAATAACAGTAAACTCTGGTGCCGATACATATGGTTGAGGGCTGTCAGGGTCTTCAGTTAGGGACTGTCCGGGTATAGGACGATCCATACGGCTTTGATATTCTTCTAGCTGCTGATTAGGTTGTTCTAACATTATGCTGTAAGCTCCGCAAGAGTTTTACCCCAACTAGATTGGGGCGTATATAGTGGATCAACTGTATTACCAAAGTTTGAAATTTGAGTTCTATTAATCCTTCGTTGTGTTTGATCAGCTACTGTAGCAGCCATCCCAAATTGTTCCATTTCAGGAATATCAAAAGAAGTATAGCTCCCGCCACTCACAGCTTCTCCCTGTTGCCCATAAGTTTTACCAATAGCACTAATTACATTGGCTTTGGTGAGTTTACCAGCAGCTTCTGTAGCCTTAGCTTGTACCGTTTGGCCTACTTCGGTGCCTAAAAATTTATCAGTAAGTGTTTGAGGCGGTGTCGTAACTCCTGTAGCTGTGTACTCGTAACCACTTGCTAGTTGCTCTGCACTTAAAGTAGGTACTTCAGGAGCAGACAACAAAGAAGCTGGTTGTTGCGGTTGTATTCCAAAGTAGTCTGCTTGGCCTGTAGACAAACTTCTTGCTGTCGCATCCTCAGGAGATAGAGCAAATCCCTCTTCAAAAGAAGTAGGTGCTTTTATTTCTGCTAGTGCTTCTGGTTTTGGAATACTGGCCTGCATTGGAGACTCCCCTGCGGTTATTCTTTCCGCAAACTCATCAGGAGAAACTTCTACCGTTGCTTCAGTAAGTGGCTTAGCATATTTTTCAAGTCCTTTTGATATTTTAGCTTGTTGGGAAAATACATTTTCTTTTGTAAGAGTATCCATAGAAAATAAATCTTTACCTTTAGCTGCTACATCTGTAATAGCATTTTGAGCAGTAGCCATGATACCGTTAGGGCCTGTAAAATTTTCCATTTGAGTAATGTCAATTTTACCAGAAGTTACTTTGTAAAGAAAATCACCGGCTCCCGGAATTTGATTTATAGCAGTACCTACAGTTTTTCCTACTACATCTAAAACACCTTTACCCACACTTTTAACAAGTGAGCCAGCCTTAGATCCTATATTTACAGCAGCATTTAAAAAACTACCAGCACCACTTACAATAGCACTACTAGAGGCCATCATAGCCCCCGCAGCTTTACCGATTAAAGCGCCTACCCCCGGAAGCAAAAAGCTAAGAGCAATCTGGCCTACAATACCAATCTTACCCATAAACTTACCGACTTTTTTAAATACACTTTTAATGCCCTTACCAACCTTTTTAAAGACCTTTTTGACACCTTTAAATATTTTACTAAAAAATCCCATAGTGTTTCCTACTTAAATATATTAGCAATTAACGTCATTAATGTACTTGTTGTACTAGAACCTTTACCAGCCGCTGCTTCATTTTGAAGGGCTGTAGAATACATAACAGTCTTACGTTGCTCTTCATTTTCATAAGCAGTTCTGATATAAGCAGCTTCATCTCGTAAGTTTTGCCACAAAAACTCTTGCTCTGCACTTGATAAATTAAATGCCATTTGAGCATTTTGTTGATTAGCTGCATTCTGGGCTGCTGTATCAATAGTATTAGCCCTTCTACGCCACTCTACATTTGACTGTGCAACAGCCTGTGCATTAGCAGCGTTCCATTGATCACGTTGGAACTCAATAGAAGCATTAAACTGATTAACTTGGTTTCTAATTTGTGCATTAATTTTATTAATTTCAATAGTATTAGCAGCATTTATAGCACTTGCTTTGTTAGCTTCTGCCGCATTAAACTGAGCCATAGCGTTTGTTTGCGTAGCATTAAACTGATTCATATTGGCTTGCATACTAGCCATAAACTGATTAGTTTGATTTTCTGAAGCTGCATTAAACTGTCGTGCTGCATTAGTGGCTGACTGATCTGAAAGGATACGTTGCTGCCGCATTTGTTGATCAAGTATAGTAGCCTGCTGAGCATTACTAAGATTAGTCATGTCCATCTGTAGGAAACTTTGAGCATTAGTAATAGCAAGCTTTGTGCGTTGATCAGCCGCTGCAAGATCCATCTGAGCCATCATAGTAGCGTTCTGCATAGCTGCTTGTTGTTCGGCATTAAAGTCTGCCATAGACATAGACTGCATAAACTTACTATTAGCTAGTTCTACTTGTTGAGCCGCACTAAACTTAGTTAAGTCTACATTAGCAACCATAGCTGCATTTTGTACAGCACGTTGTTGATCAACATTTAATTGAGCAAGCCCCATTTCTTGAGCCAACTTACTTTCTAGTAAATTAGTCTGCATACGAGCATTTAAATTAGATAACTCTGTTTGCTGGGCTGCACTAAGATTATCAGCACTTGCTTGATTCAAAGCAGACAAGTTAGCTAAACGCATCTGCTGATCATTACTTAAATTAGCAAGCTCCATTTGTTGCTTAAAACCTGCATTCTTTGCAAGAAAGTCAGCAGCCACTTGCATTTCTGCAAGACGCTTTTGATTTTCAGCAGTCATGTTTTCGCGTTGCGTAGCATCAGCAATCTGTAAGTTAGCTAACTCCATTTGCTGCTCATTTCCAAGATTTTGAGCATTGGTAGCTTGTTGCATTTGAGCATTTAGTACAGCGGCTTGTTGTTGATTTTGCAGATTTTGCATACGTGTTTGCTGTTGCTGCTGTGCTGTAGTCATGACCGCTTGTTGACTGAACTGACTTTGAAGAGTCGCCATAGCCTGTGCATTTGCAGCAGTCTGTGATTCTGCTGTTTGACGATTAGCTAAGTTAGCCATACGCCTCTGCATATCTTGTGTAGATTGTGTAAGATTAGCTTGCTGCTCATTAGATAAGTTTTGTGCAGCACGTTGCTGAAGAGCCTGTGCATTGCTCTGAGCGATGGGTAAGGCACTCTGTATTATTGCATTAAATAAAGCATCACGACCCACAGTAGACGCTGACATGCCTCTAGCGGCTAATTTTTGCTCAATAGCTGCTACGGCTGGCCTAGCCCATGTAGGAGTCTTTCCATCCTCCATACCTGCTAAAAGGGTTTCCATTTGAGAAGATACAAGAGCTTCTGTAGGTAATGCTGCTACTGCTGCACGTACTTCTACAGGTTGGTTATCAATTTGTGCTTGAACAGTTGCAGGGTCTTCTACAATAGCTGCTGTAATATCAGGAGGTAGTTCGCCTACTTCTGCAATCATAGAAGCTGCTGCACCTTTAGCTGCTTCTCCTTTAACTGTACGTCTTTTTGCTGCTTCATATCCTACAGTATCTATAATCTTAGCAGCTTGTCCAGTTGTTGCAGGTTGCCCAGTAATAGCTTCACGTTGTTTAGCTTCTGCTTCACGGGTAGGAGCTACCTCAGTAACCTTACCAGTTACTTTATCTACATAAGCACCTTCAGAAATTTCAAAGTCTTGCGCCTCTGCTAAAGCTGCCTGCTCTTGTGCAGTGTCTCTTTCAGCCGCTACAGCCCTTTCAGTAAGTGTAGGGCCTTCAGCACGAGCAATAGCTTCATCGCTTACACGTCCTTGTGCAGCTATAGTGGCTGATAAATCTTCAGCTTTCGCAGCTTCCATAGTTGCAGGAGTTACAGTAGTGGGCATAGCTGCTGTAGTAGCTGTAGGGGCCGTTGTAGTTACCGTAGGTGCAGCAGCGACTGTAGCCGCCCCCACTTGTTCTTGCTGCTTTATCTGTTGAGCAGGGCCTAGTTCAGTACCTTCTAAAGAAACATCTTCAACTTCTACTTCTTGAATATCAAACTTTTCAGGAGGCGTTATGCTAACTTGTGGCGGCTCCCCAGTATCAGGTGTTGTACTCATAGTATCCTCTTGTTGTGCTGTACTGGTGGCAATGTCTGTAGGAGACCCACTACCAATTCCTTCTGTTACGTCTATATTAGCAGCTTGTCTAGCTTCCCATGCCGCTAAATCTCTTTCATAGGCTTCTTTTGCAGTAATTGCTCTACGTCCACCTAGATTAGAACCATAATCACTTCTTAAAGGCTTAGGATCATTAACAGAAGATGTTGTAGTAGTAGGTGTAGGAGTAGTAGTAGTTTGGGTGTCACTACTAACTTTCCCTTGTTTTGCTATTTTTTCAGCTTCAAGTCTATCCGCTTCTGCTTTTTGTTCAGCTTCAAGTCTATCCGCTTCTGCTTTAGCTTCTCTATCAGCCTTTGCTTTAGCTTCTCTAGCGGCTTTCTGCGCAGGAGTTTCTTGATTAGTACCTTGCTGCTGTCTTATACGAGCTTGTATCTCAGCTTCGCTAGGGATATTAAGCCCTGCCATGCCTTCAACACCACCATAAAACTTTTTAGTACGACCACCCTTAGCTCTCTTCTGGCGAAGTGCTTTCAAGACTTTATTGTTATTTCTTTTAGATCTTTTATTACTCATTATTTAACCTAAGTGTGCTACAATAACAGAAGCTGCTCCAGTAATAACTACTGTAACAACAAGCCATGAAAGCCTTTCCCACCTAGCAGCATGAGACATAGCTAACTCTTTTAACTGTCTTAGTTCAGCCGTGGCTTCACCCCAACGCTCACCACATTCTTTCTCATGTTGAGCAATTTTATCTAAAGCCTCTAGAGCTAACTCCATCTCAGTTTTTGCTGCCATATCTAGTTTCACCTACTGCTTTGCTTTACCAATATTAATAGCTAACAAGTCTATAAATTTATAAAGCTTTGCAATCCACTCATCGTCTTTAGGAGTAGATGTTGAAGCTGCAATAATAGAAGCTACTGTAACAATTGTTGTAACAGTATTAATAATAATAATTAAATCCATCTTAAACTCCTTAAAAGATTATAGCATACTTTTAGTAGTTTGTCAACTACCACGGCACACCGTGAGCAGTTGCAGGGTTCTTCTGCTCATTAATGTTAGCAGTCAAGGCTGATTCAATAGCCTCAACGTCTAACTCACCCAGACAC
>Ga0208644_1001784_pt1 | contig 17693 bp, 27 predicted proteins | sample VirMetDEL_Nov_18_FD_184517 | JGI IMG/M metagenome (GOLD analysis project Ga0208644, IMG submission 184517) | Aqueous microbial communities from the Delaware River and Bay under freshwater to marine salinity gradient to study organic matter... | ecosystem: Environmental > Aquatic > Marine >... | reverse complement strand
AAGCGATAAGTCCCAGCTTGTACCGGGACTTCGATTCTACCTTATCAAGCGAGACTCAAGCTGCCGGCTTGCGGACACACAACACGAAGCACCCAGGCCGCGTGGCATCCCGCCTCACCGAATACCGATAGCGGTCGCTCAGCTTGGTGAGCATCCCCATCACCTGCGAAATCGTCGTGGGCCGATACCCTGTACCAGTCTCCTCGTCGTAATACGGCACATAGATGGCATCGCCTTCCTTCATAGCCAGCACCTCCTCCCGCAGCGGGGTGGTCTTGCAGTTGCGACCGGTGCGGACCTTAACTTCCGCCATTGTTACTTTCTCAAAAGAAGACATAAGTAGTAGCACAGAAACGAACCTATAAATAGCCTACACTCTAATTACTAAACCGGACCTAAGCTTGTGACCAAGGAGGAAGCGAAAGAAGACACGAAACAAGCCCCCAGCCTCTGGGGTGGCGCGGACTCCAAGCTTGTCCTTTTCATGTACAACGGCGGCATGAGCGGAATGTCTATCAGCCGCGCACTCCGCATCCCCTACAGCCGGGTCCTCCTTTGGCTGAAGCAAGAAGGCGTCGAGCTAAGAAAAAAGGCCACCCCTAAGGAAGGGTGACCTTGATGATGCGGTGACTGAAGTCAATAACGGATAAAGGACTGGAACGCCTAAGCATCCATACAGCAAGTGCAGTCACTCCGCGTGTGGGCGGTGGAGCGGGTTGCGGCTCCAAGTGTTCGATCACCCAGTAAGGAGGACGTACCACCCGCACAGGCCGCTTAGTGCCGAGACGCAAGAGTCTTAGACCGAGATCTTCGAGCATGGATCAGACCTCCACTAAGCGAACAATCTGCGATCCAATGAAATTCTCCCTTGCTTTGAGGGAAGCTTGGAACATGTCGTCTGAAACGACGCGAAGTGTTTTAAGCGCCCTGGAGTGCGGAAGACGCAGCACCACCTCGTAGGTAGAGAACCCTCTACCGGGCACCTGATACGGAAGATCCATCAAAAACAGTAAGGAAGATAGTGACGATAAGAAGACCGGTCAGCCAGGTCAGTCCAAACAGAACCGCGTACTGATTAAGCGCTTTCTGTTTTACGAGCTCGGAGTCTGCCTTCGGTTTGACGGCGAACTGCTCGAGCGCGTGTGTCTTGATCTGCATCCAGAGCCTTCTGATACTCCGCCTTGGTATACACGCCTTGCAGGAAATCGTGCAACAGGTCCCGGATCAGTGCCGTGGTCCGTTTGCCCTCTTTCTCGGCAACACGGTCGAGAAGGTCAGCACGTGCAGGATCGATCAGAACCTGGTAATGCCGCTTGGCGCCGTGCATTTTCAAGGCTGTAAGTCAAAGCGGACTGCAGTTAATGTACTACCAGGCAACGCTCTGGTCAACGTACTTGCGCCAACTGTTTTGTTGCGCTTTACGACTGGAGCGTCGCTGCTTCGAGCATCCATCCCGCACCTCCTTGGCGAAGGCGAGAAATTCTGCTGCTCGCTGTAGATCGGCAGTTGTGGCATGCCGAATCTCATCCTGCAACCAGGCAACCATGATTTGGCGCCCAGTTCGGGCCATAGGCCTTCGGGATTGCCACAACTAAGTAACTGTAGAGATCGCGGCATCACTTAGCGTCGTACCAGGTTTTGCCGTGGGCCGCTTCAGCTAGCGGTGGTATATCCCCAAGCCATTTCGCTTCCGCCGCTTCCATTACTTCGCTGAGCGTTTTAGCCCACTCCTCCTCCAAACCTTCACGCACCAGCAGAACAACTTCGTCATGCACGACAGCGGCGAGGCGGACCCGCTGCTCTCCGGTTTTTAGTAGGTGCGGCCATAAACGGGCGAGGGCAAGCTTCAAGATCGCAGCACCAGCCCCCTGCACCGGTGTATTGCAGCGAGTCGTCAGTCGATTCATATCACCTAGTAGGAAGCGGCGAAGATCCGTTCCAGGTATACGAATCTCAGCGAACTTTTGATTCGCTGTTTTATTTGCCAGCTCTGCGTTTTCGCGCTGCCAGTCATGCACGCCTTGGTACGTGGCATGGAAGGTATCCCTAATCTTTTCGGCCTCCTCGACCGTCATCGTGATCCCCATAGCGCCTGCATAATCCCGCAAACCCTTAGCGCCAGATCCATAGAGCAAGCCGAAGTTTGCGCTTTTAGCTACTTGACGTCGTGCTTTTAACTCGGCTTCATCTTCAGTCGGCTCGGGATAAATCGCCTTAGCCGTGATCGTGTGCAGGTCCTCATTCCGCTGGAACGCACTAATCATCAGCGCGTCTTTACTGATGGCCGCGGCCAACCGAAGCTCCATCTGCCCGAAGTCCGCCACCACGAAACTCCAGCCCTCAGGTGCTTCAGCTGCCTCCCTAAATCCCTTGTCACGCGGGACTTGTTGGAGATTCGGCTCCCGGCACGACATCCTTCCGGTATCAGCCCCCATTTGCAAATAGCTGGCACGAATAAAGCCATCAGCGTCCTGGTGCTCAAGCAAAGCGACAACCATTTGTCGCCGCTTCTCCGCCTTCTTCCACGCCAAGTAAGTCTGAATGACTTTGTGATCAGCGGCGTAGGTGCGAAGAGCGGCACGCGAAGCACTCGGCTTACCCTCCTTGCCTACAGGCTCTTGCCCCAAAAGCACGGTGAACTTATGCACCAACTGCTTAGGGGAATTCAGGTTGAAACCCGCTAACTTCTTCGTACCAGCTCTAATAGTGCCTTCAGCCTTGGCGCGAAGGTTGAAGCTGCCATCCTCATCGCGCGGTAGTTTCTCGCCCTCAGGCATGGCGGCATCAAGCTGCTCGACGAACTCGACCCCTAAGCGGTCGATTTCGCTGCCGTAGAACGCCTGGAGCGCCTCAAGCTTTTCGCGGTTGAAGGGCAGGCCGCACCGCTGCATGTGCGCAACAACCGGCAGTGCCCGGCATTCAAGCGCCCACGCAGATTCGAGGTACTTCTGCTTCATCAGCTTCCGCACCACCTGCGCCAGCTCGATCAGAACGCGAACATCATTCGCGGCGTAAGTCTTCTGAGACTCGCTGAGCTCCGGTTTTGACCAGTCACTGGCCTGTTCCTCCTTGCTGATCTCGATATCGAGATAGCGCTTCACCGCTGGTGCGAGACCGTTGCGGACATTTGGGATGCCGTTCTCCAGCACCCTCGAGGCGAGCATTGTGCAGAGCACCTCCCCCGCGGGGTAGACGCCGTGCTCCTGGAGCCAGGACAGGTCGAAGACGGCGTTATGGGCGTACCACTCCCTGGGCACCGCGAAGAAAGCCTTAATCGCCTCCATCTCGTCGTCATCGAGATCCCAGATGTCGATGACCAGGACTGGCAGCCCTGGCGCGGCGAGCTGCAGCAGGCGCAGTCCGCCAAACGTCGGTTTGAGGCCAGTGGTCTCTGTATCAAAGGCGATGCGATCAGCGCCATCAAACAGCGCAAGGTGCTGGACGCCATGGAGCGTCTCGGGCAGAGCTGCCCAGGAATTGGTCAAGTTCATAAGCGGTAAGGCTGTTGACATTGTACTACAAAATCAAGGGAGTAGGTGCCCGCGGTGGCCGCGGGTCTTGGTCGTCGAGCCGGGCGGCAGCGCATCCCGAAGCCACCTAGCAGGCGGCTCGGGGATAGTGCGTTCCAGCTCCGCAAAGAAGCGGGCAAGCCGCTCCTCTTCGCTAAGGCGGCGAATCTTTTGTCTCATGTTTAGTCCCAATTCGAGAATGCTGTGCCCATAGAGCCGTCAAGCTCTTCATCGCTGAACTCCTCGGTTTCGCTCACGCGCGCGCGTATAGCTGTCCCAGATGTCCCCTTAGGGGCACTTTCCTTGCGCTGCAAGGGATGTGATGGGGGACACTCAGGGGAATCGGAAATCATTGTGTCCCCCTTGGACGTACCAGGCTCCTCGTGGCTATCGGTGGATGTGTCCCCCTTGTGTCCCCCTACGTGTCCCCCATCAGATCCCGTACCAGTACTGGGTTTTTCCCTAAGGGGACACACATTTACACCCTCTCCGCGCGAGAGAATTGCTTGATAGAGAAAACGGGGTCTACCAGTAGCGGCATCCAGCGTTTTCTCCCCTTCTGCAATCAAGCCGCGCTTAAGCAGCCGCTGGATCGACTTCTTCACGCCCTGGACCGATCCGCCGCACAGCGGGTCCGCCACGAGGTCCTTCTGCGTCCTCAGCGCCGGGTAAACGACCCTGAGGCGCTGCAGAACCCGATCTGTGATGCCGGAGGGCGAGGCATTGGTCGGATCGACCTCTGGGGTCCAATCAGAGAGGGTGAAGCTGAGGTCCTTCTCCTGCTTCATGAGCAGTTGTGTTCCTCCGCGCCCGCTACGCGACTTCTCGACGGTCAAGATCCGCGCTGCCTGGCCCGTCTGCTCGATCTGCTTGTCATCGGGCTTCTTCAGGCTCCACACCTCGTCAACGGCATCTCGGATCGAGCTGGTGCCTCTGAACCCGCCGGCTTTGTTGGCGTGGTGAATTACGACGATCGTTGTTGCCGGGAACATCACGCCGTTGTTCCGGGTCAGCCAGTAGAGGGGCTGAGCGAACTCCGACTTGTTCTCGTCAAACGCCTTACCGCCAGAGCAGCCGATCAGCGAGTCGATGATCACCAGGCTCGGCTTGTACTTGTGGACCTGCTTGCAGAAGTAGGCAAAGCGCTGCAGCTGGAAGTCCGTACGGATCGTGACGGGCGCATCGACTGGAACGTCAACCTCCTCAAGCTGCTCCTGCAACTGCACCATCGGCTGGTCGCCGTTAAGGATCAGCACAGGACCCTGCTCAACCGGCACCAGCTGCCCCCTAATTACGAACGGAGCGCCCGTTGCGATGTGCTTGAGCAGCGTCCAGGCCGCCATCGACTTGCCATCGCCTCCAGAGCCGTACAGCAGCACCACAGCGGGCTTAGGGAGCAGATCAGGGATCAGGTAATTCCGCCTGAAGTCCGTTTCAAGGAGCTGTTTGAGGCTGATGGCGTCGCTCTGGTTCTCATAGGCCATGTGGTCGATGAGAATTCGGTCGATCTTCTCGGCATCCCGATAACCGGCCTCAACTGCCAGGCAGTGCATCCGGTAGTTCATCTCCGCCGGGTTGTCGACCTCGAGCAGAGCCTTGGCACGCTCTACGACTTCCGCGTAGTCAAGTGCGACTTGCTGGACTCGCTGAACCTGATCCTTCTCGACCTCCTCAAGCGTCTTCCGGCTGGAGTCTTGAAATCGCTCCCGGCGTGGGTCGTACTCATCCGCCTGCTTGATCAGGCTCCCCAGCCCCACATTCCCCGGTCTCCCAGCCTTCCCGACAATCAGCGGCCATTTCGACGCACAGGGATCCCCCTTGCTCCAGTCCTCCTCGAAGTCGGGATCGCTCGCAGACCAAGCCGACCACAACGTCAGACCCAGGTCATTGGGGAGCACTTCGGCAATCATTGCGCCGATCTGCCACCAGTAATCCTCAGAGCCGCGGCCCAAGTGCGGCATGACCTGCAGACAGTCATGCACGATCTCAGCAATCTCGTCCTGGGTCCGGCCGTTGAAATCAAGGCCGCGGCGATTCTTGACAAGCCCCTTAGCCTGGGGCGGAGTGTCCTGTAGCTTCCGGGCCCGCATCTCAGCTAAGAGCCACTCAGGAGCTAAGGGGATGTCATTGAAGTCACCCTGCACTAAGCGGTAGGTGCCGGCGGGGTACTTACCGTCGCTTGAACCCGGATACACACCGCCGATCAGGCCTTGCATCCCCCAGAGCACCTCGTATCCCTGGCCGGTCTGTTTCCCCGTAATCCCCTTGACCAGAGCCCTCTGATCCTCGGGGACCCTAAATATGAACTTAGCTGCGTTCTTTTTCGTACTAATAATCTTGGGTGCGTCTTTAAGGGAATCGCCCCACTTTTTCGACAAAGATGCGAGGTTTGCGTCTACATCGAGAATTACGAGACCCTCACTCCGAATCCCGGTGTATAGCCCAATAGCACTGAACTGCTCCGGCGACTTCTCCAGTAATAAAGCGACATCACTGGGGGAGTAGTGGGTGTAGTGCCCGTTTTCGTGAGGACTCTTGCCCTTACTGACATTCTTGTGTTTCCCAAATACGACTCCCTTTGCGTAAATAGGCGCGTAAGCCGGACCTACGGGAAGCGAATTGACGAACTCAAGTAGTTGCTTAATGGGACTCATCTGATACCTTGTGAGTGCGATGGAGCATGCCCCGCCGGTACAGCAAACCGAGCGGGGCGTTTTTCACGTTACGCAGCTCGTCAAGGGGTTGACACACCACCTAGGGTGTTCGAGCACCTAGGCACCGCCGCATTTAGCGGCACGGCCATCCCGCAACTTCCATGGCACTCCTTTCAAAGTCCGCAAAAGCTGCTGTCTCCGGCGCAGCTGGCGGTTATCTGAACCCCAGCAAGATCGCTTCTGGGACCTCGATCCGTTTCGCCCTGCTTAGCGAAGAGCCGCTGGAGGGCTACGAACTCTGGGCTGACGGTCCTGACGGCAAGGCCAAGTCCTTCCGTTTCGACGCTGAACCCACCCCTGCACAGATCGACGCCAAGCTCGGCGAATACACCCGCCGCCTGAACCGCGAGGGCACCGGCATGGAGCCCCTGAAGTTCTTCATTGCTCTGCCCGTCTTCAACTACGACACAGAGCGCGTCGAAATCCTGCAGCTCAATCAGAAGGGCCTGATCCGCGAACTCGACTCGATCTCCCAGTCCGACGATTGGAACGTCCTCGAGTGCGACTTCACCCTGGGTAAGACCGGCGCCGGCCTCGGCACCGAGTACAAGCTCCTCCCTGCTAACCGCAAGAAGGGCAGCGACGAACTGATCGCCGACGCCTGGGCCGAAATCCAGGCCGCCGGCTTCGATCTGAGCCAGCTGCTTGTGGAGGGCGGCAACCCCTTCAAAGCGGAAGCTTGACCTAAGCCTGCGACCCGCATAGGTTCCTGAGGCTCCTGGAGAGCGAAAACCCCCAGCCCCTGGCCGCGCCAACCGGTTGGGGGTTTTCCTTTACCTCTTCGCTTACCCCCATAACCAATGACCAACCTCTCAACCCGCAGCTGGAACAACACCCCAATCCAGCGCCGCACCACCGACGGCTACGTCAACGCCACGGCGATGTGCCGGGCGAACGGCAAGCGCTGGTCCGACTACCGCGAGTCCGACCGCTGTCAGCGCTATCTCGACGCCTTATCCGAACTAACGGAAATTCCGGTAGTTTACCTGTACCAGGCAATTGAAGGCCGTAACGGCGGCACCTTTGTCCACCCCCAACTAGCCGTCGACCTAGCCCGCTGGATCAGCGCCCCCTTTGCCGTGTGGATGGACGGCTGGTTCCTCGACGAGATGGGCCGAGCGTCCCAAGTGCGGGAAGTTCAGCAACCCGCAGCCCTGGCTCCGGCCGAAACCCTTCGCATCCTCGAGGACTCCTTCAGCTTCCTCGAGCGGCTGGGTGTAGCCGACGACCGCGACCGTCTCCAATTCGGAGACATGGTCCGCAATGTCACGGCCCGAGCCAGCGGCGGTCTTCTGCTGCCCGCAGCCGACGAGCACCTCGCCCTCACAGATGTTTTGATCGAGTGCGGCGTGGCTCCCCAGGAAGCCAACCGCCTCGCTATCTCCTTGGGCCGCGACATCGCCAACCGCTACCGCACCGAATTCGAGGAGGAGCCACCTCTCCGCACCCAATCAGTGAACGGCCGCCCCACCCAAGTCAAGAGCTACCCCGGTTCCTGGCTCCGGCAACAAACTGATTACATCGCTAATTGGGTTGCTAATCGCATCAACCCCAAAGCCTAGAATGTCAAAATAATTCCACCGCAACTTATGACGCCGTTCGAGTTCAACCCCATACTCAACGGCCTCAAGAAGTGGCAGCTGGAACGAGACGACGAAACCGACCCAGGCGGCCGCATTTACCGGGATTCAAACGGCGAGATTTACCACTCCGTCACGCGAATCCTTGCGGCCACCTCTAATAACAAGGAAGTCCTCGCTAATTGGATCAAGCGCGTCGGCGAGGACGTAGCTGCCGTGGAGCGCGACACCGCCGCCGAGCGTGGAACGCGCACCCACAACTCCGCCGAATACGTCCTCCGCACAGCCAAGAAACTCGCCGAAGCCACCAGCGAGAAAAAGAAAACCACTTACATGAGCCGCGAGGGCATGCACTGCGCCCCGGCCCAACTAACTAAGTGGGCGATCAAGCAATCCCTGCCCTCTGCCCCCAAGGTGGGCCTAAGCGCTAGCGGGTATCGGCGCTCCTTACTGCAGTGGATCGAGGAGAACGTGACCGCAATCCACGGCATCGAATTCTCCATCCACCACCCTGCCGGCTTCGCTGGCACGGCCGACTTCCTGGGCTACGTCAACGGCAAAGGTCCTTTCATCTGCGACTGGAAAACATCGCAGAACAAGCGCTCGGAGGAGATGCTTACCGACTACACAGATCAACTGGGCGCCTATTCCCTAGGCCTGAAACATCTCACCGGCATCCGCGCTAAGGGGGCTGTGATTGTCGTGGCCCGTCGCGCCGGTCCCGCGCAGGTCCGCGAACTGACCGAACTGGAACTCCGTGGCGCGGAATCCCGCTACTTAGAGCGGTGCGAGCAGTACTACGACGCCCTCCACGCCGCCCTAACCGCTGAGCAATAAGCCACACCTAGGCTGCGCTTACGGCTTAGCGGGACAGGCTTATGGCAAACCAACCGATCGAGTGGGACGTCGAGAAGTTAATCGGCAAGCTCGACATACTCCAGAAAGTACAGATCCCCTACGCCGCCAATTCCGCGCTCAAACAACTTGGCTACCAACTAGCCAAGACCTACTTACCGCGCGACATGCGCGATGTATTTGAGAACCCGGTCCCCTTTACAACCCGCAGCATCTCTTACGGGGTGGAGGGCATGGAGCTCCGGCTTAGCTTTAGCCGCGACGGCGCTAAGGGGCAATCACCGGCCGAGTACCTGTACCCCGTCACCCCCGAGGACAGCCGAGGTAAGAAGGCCGCTCTGACTACCCGCTTCACCAAGGGCCTGCGCAAGATCGGGGTAATCGACGACAGCCGCTGGGCCGTTCCCTTCATGGAAGGCCGCGGCATCCGCATCAACTCCTACGGCAACGTCTCCCCCGGCCAATATCAACAAGTGCTTGCCGGCCTGAAGACTCGCAGCGAAAGCAAAACGGCTTACCGCTACTTCTCCGTCCCTGACAATCGCGGCAAGACCCGAACCTCCTCCCTCGGCGAAGGCATCTACCGCGTCAAAGGCCGTACCGACGTCCAACTCCTCTTCACTTACGCCCGCAGCCAACCCCGCGTAAACACCATCTTCGACGTCCGCACCTTCGCCACGCAGCACGCCGGCGACATATTCCCCAGCATGCTTAGTAACGCACTGCGACAGGCACTAAACCGCTAAGTGCGCCCTGACTAGCGTTACTACGAGAGGGACCCGTGGGGTGGCACGCACCACCACCCCGCTTTTTTCCACTCCTAAGCAAACTGTGGTACATTAACGCCGTGCTTGACCGCACCGACTTACCGCTTATCACCATGGTTCGCCCCAGCATCGAGGCCCTCCGCACCGAGATCCGCCGCGCCGACGCTGCCTACCGCGCTGGTACGCCCTTGATTAGCGACGAGCAATTCGACGAGCTCGTAGCGCAGCTCCGGGCCGCGGCCCCCTATGCCCCCGAGCTCGCCTACCCCGGCGGTGGCACGGCCCTCCTCAGCCTGGACAACTGCTCCATGGCGGAGTGGTATCACTCCATCTCCTTAGTTCCCGCCGTCGTCGTCCAGCCCAAGATCGACGGCATCGCCATCGCCATCCGCTACACCGCCGGCCTGATTACTGACGCCTGGACCCGCAGCGGCAAGTGCATCCTGCCCCTAGTCAAAGAAGTTGGCGCGATCCCCAACGTCATCAATGAGGGCGGCACCATCGAGATCCACGGCGAGCTGTTTGGCACCGACCCCGGCCGCTCCCAGACCGACGCCGCCCAAGCCGCCCGCACCAACACCCGCCAGCGCAAACCCACCGCCGACGACACCCGCAAAGAACGCAAGCTCGACTTCTACGCCTACCGCCTCCACAACGCCACCGGCACCGAATCCCAGAGCCTGGAGCGCATCAGCCGCCTTGGCATCAAAGTCGTCGACTCCCTGCTCTGCACCAAACCCGTCGAAGTAGCAAGCCTCCACAGCAAGTGGCTCGACGCCCAGCTCTTCACCCACTGGCCCACCGACGGCATTGTCGTAAAAGTTCACGACCACAAACTGCAACAACAGCTCGGCAGCAACACCGTCGCTCCCCGCTGGGCCCTCGCGCTCAAGCGCTAAGCCGCGGCTTCGCTAAGCCGCCCTGCCGCTAAGTCGCAAATCTCCCTTCGCCAATCAAGTCAAGTGAAGAAGCTGGACCCCACCTACCGCCTATACGCGGTAAGTGTCACCACGGATTGTCTGGTCTACGCCAGCTCAGCAGACGCGGCCTGCTCCATCGCTAAGGAGCAGTACTTGCAGGATGACCCGGCCTGGTCCGTCACCGCAAAGCTCAGCCGCGTCACTTCGGCAACTCCAGGCCACGACGCCCGCTATTCCACTTTGGGCTGGTTCGACGACACCCCCGTTTACACCGACCTGACCAGCGCCAACCACCAAGTCACCGTTGCCGAGGCAGTGAGCCTGGACCGCAAGACCTGCGAGGTTGCTCTCCAGCAGCAAGGCGGCCCCTACACCTACATCGCCGAGTGCTATCTCCGCTCAGGCGAACAGGTGGAGCGCATCATCCACGCGGACACCATCTTCGAGGCCGCCCAACTCGCCATGCAACTAAGCAACGTGGCGAACGTCCGCTACGTCCGCCTCGCCTCAACGCCCGACCGCTAAGCCTCCGCACGAATTACGCGCTGTTTCATCTCCCGAATCTCTAGGCGAAGCTGCCTGGCACGCTCCAGATCAACCAAGCAACCCATCCGCACATACCGATCCGTATGTGCATCCACCAGCTTCATCAACCGCTTGATCTCAGGGTTTAACTCCTCCCTAAGCGGAGACTTCCACGAGTTGTCCACAGCATCAACCTGGAGCGAACCCCCGCACGCTAAGCACCCCGTCCCACATCAATCCATATCAAGACCCATTAGTCTCACCCGCTTAGCTTGCCACTTACCCCACAACCATGTACTATTTGGTGACCGAGAGGAACCGGCACCGCCGCCCCCTCGCCACCCCGCCCACTTATCCCTCTACCGCTTAGACCAATGCCCAAAGGTGTCTATCCCCGCCGCCGCTCCGCTAAGCCGGCTAAGCCCGCTAAGCCTGCAGCGCAGCCCAAGCCCGTGGTGCCGCCCAACGTGACCAAGTGGGAGTACATGGATGCGGACCCCGAAATCAAGCGCCTCGACCTGGAACGCAAGGAGATGTACTCCAAGCGCGACGATTTCAAGCAGGCAGTGAGCGCGGCCTTCCGCAAGCTGCAGAACTACGAGAACGCGATCAACGTCCTAAGTGAGAAGGTCTACGAGTATCAGGCTTGCGATGAGAGCGAGGAAAAAGTAGTCCTCAATATCACAGGCCACCATGCCGAGTGCTGGGCCAGCGGCTTCTCCGAAGTAATGGACGACCTCCGCGCCCTGAGCATTGCCTGCTCCAAGGACATCGTCGCCCGCACCGCCGAAGCCGAAGACCTGCAAAAGCAGGCCGACGCTAATTGGGAAGTAACCAAAGCCCGCCGCGCCGTCCTCGGCGATCAGTGGGACGCCGCTAATTTCACCCCCGCTAATCCCTGATCATGCTGCTCACCCTTCTCTTAGCCACGCAACCGCTCCCACGTGTAGGCACCAACTGCCCACCCGGCTACCTAATCAGCGCCGGCTACTGCGTCCCCCGCTCCTACACCAGCGCCCCAGCCGTGGTACGTGACAGCCCTACCTGCCCACCCGGCTACTTCATAAGTGGGCAGTACTGCACTAAGTACTGAGCTAATCCCAGAGCTGAGACTCATGAGTCTCACGCCCTAAGCTCCACCGCAACTTAGCCCCATCGCAGCTAAACCCCGCCGCAACCTATGGCTCGCCGCCTCGTAGCCAGCTTCCCGTCGACCTGGTCCGCCCTCCTCAAAGCACCGTGGCTTGACCGCCTGGTGTACGAGGAGGCTCGGCCAGAGGATCCACCGGGCAAGGCCTGGTACGCCTACATCAACCCCGACTGGCTCACCCCGGAGTTCGACCGCAGCTCCACCCCGTACCACTACAAAGGCGCCTACTACGCCTACGGTCGCAGTCCCATCCCCTTATTCCGATGCCTACGCGAGATCTACTGGCCTTACGTACGCCCCAATGCCGCCGCGCTCGCCGCTCTCGAGGAATCGACATCCTCAACAACGCCATCTGCTTTCTACTAGGCACCGCCACCGCCGGCGTGCTCTTCCACCAAGCGCTAAGCCACCACGCCTCCACGCACTCAGGCACACAGCGCTACACCGCTAAGCCATTGGTCCGCTAAGCCGCGCCGCCGCTTAGCCGCAACTTAGGGGCATTGAGCAGGGGTTTTAGCATGTTCCCCGAAGCACAGCTGCCTGCGTAGAGGGACGCCACTGGTCGGGCTAACCGGTGGGAGGCAGTCCCAAGCGCTGAAGACAAGGTTCCCGTCGAGGACATGGCCTAGTTCCAGCAGTTGATGAGGCCATGCAAGCAGTGTTGCTCATGTAAGTCCCCTAGCTTTTCGCGCTGATCCGAACTGCAGCGCACCACTTACCCACTTACCCCCACGCAACTTATGCACAAGCCTTTACTTATCGCACTGACCGCTTTGTTCTCTGCCCCAGTATTTGCGCATCACACTGGCCGCCAAGTCATCGCCACGGTTTACGACAGCTGGTACGCGGGCCGCACCACTTACTGCGGCAATCGCTACGACCACTGGGGCGTCTCAGCGGCGCATCCCTGGCTGGATTGCAACACCAAGGTCACCGTCTCCCATAAGGGGCGCATGATCACGGTGCCGATCACAGACCGCTGCGACTGTAATTCTCTCGATCTCAGCGCTGGTGCGGCCTACCGCCTAGGCGTTCCCCTAGATGGCACCGCCCAAGTCCGCATAAGTTACTGAGCTGTCCTGCAGCACCACGCCACTTAGCAGCCCGAAAAGATTAGGCAGGTGGGCGGTCCTCACGCGGTGCCGCCCTCGCCGCTGCCTGCCTACAGCGGACCATTCCGTTCCCCTCGAAAGGATTACGGATGCGCAGCGTAGCGCCCTACTTCCCACCTGCCTACCTACTCTTCGCCTAAGTCCCGCCACAACTTATGGACCCCGCCTACGAGGTAGTCGATCCCCGCAACGACGACGACTTCGACACGTGGGTTTATGGGACTGAACCGATCCCCGGCGACCACACTTGGCACGCTAATTCAGCCCTAAATCTCACGTTGCCCTGCCCAGGCGCCCAGCCGCTAAGTCTCGACGAAGCCCGCTTAGCAAGCGTTGGCTGCTTCAAGATGCACCAGGACGGCAGCAACCTAAGCGTGTGCTGGGAGCAGAAGATCATGCACACCGGCGGCCGCTACACCTACACCAAGTGGTGGATTCCACTTAGCCAGATGCGCTGGACTAATCAGGGGTTTGACCTAAGCGGCGCTGGTACGTAAGTCGCCGCGCCACCTCAGGACTTGCGCCACCTCGGTTTCTTAGGGGCTGGAGACCTGCGGCACCCCGGTTTCTTACCCGCTTAGCCGCCCACAAAAAAGGGCTGGGGACTCGCTGGGGGTCGGTTTTTAAGGGGTATTTGGGCGGGGCTGCTCTGATACACGGCTAGGCCGGTTTATAGGCGCTGGTACGTTCACGCCCAGCCTAAGTTATACAAACCGTGCGCCACTAAGTAACACAAACTAATCGTGATTGCAGCGGTCAGTATAGCTAACTCGCAGGCAGTAAGCATCACCGCACATAGGACTGCGCGTCAATTCTCTACACTGCCACTAAGTTAACTAAACCTAACCGGGTGAACGGTTAGCTAGACCTACCGCACCGCCGTAGCTAATCCAAACCCTTAGCCCCTAGGTGTGATCAACCGTTGGCAAGGTTCGCATAGCTAACTAGGGGTCGCGGGGCGCCTCTTTATATATGGGGCGCTTAGCGGGGCCAGGGGTGGCCCGCCTGCCGGGATGGTGGCCCGGTGGCCCGTAGCCTGATCAACTAGGCCGCCTGAAATATCGGCACAGCCGCTAGGCCATCCACGCCCTTAGCGGCAACAATGGGGCGCGGGGGCGGTGTGGCCGCCCCCACCCCTTACCCCTTACCGCTTAGCCCCATGGCCCAGACCCGTACGATCGTCGCCGTTGATCCCGCAACCGGCGCCCGCTTCACCCGCCGAACCGCCCGGACCTATGTCGCTGTGGTCGTGACAGGCGATCCCGCCCAGGGCAAAGCCTGGGCCCAGAACTGGGCCGGCCGCCCGGACCTAGCGCAAAAGCAACTAGCTAAGTGGGGGCCCGAGTCAAACGCCCGCCTAGCCCCCGTCACGGAAGACCCCTGGGCCGAACCCGCCCCCGCGGAGCCCGCCGCGGCGGTTGACCCCGCCCGCGCCGTTGCGGATGAGGCTCTGGCCGCCCTCGCTGAGCTCAGCGCGGAAGCGGAGCCCGCCGCGCCGTCGCTGGCCGCCTACGGTGCCGACCTAGGCCGCGCCCTGGGCTTGGCCGCCGATCGTCGCCCCCACCTACCGGGCGAACCGGCCACCGCGCCCGCGCCCTCCCATGGCACGGCCGCCCCCACCCTGCCCGACCTAAAGGGCGCCGCCGATAAAGTGGCCGCCCTTGAATACCTGGCCGGCGGTGGGGAGCTGAGCTCCGATGTGTGGGTTGCCCTGGGCTGGCCGTTTGAGGCGTTCTTGCAATGGGCACAGCGCCCGGATGCATCCGCCCGCGAGGCGGCCCTACGGGCCCGGATCCGCCGCGATGGGGTCGCCGCCTCGCTGGCCCGCTTGTGACAATCCGCTAACCCGACCACCCGCTAGGGGATCCCCGCCCCGCGTCCGCCTAGTCTCCTTGCCGGGGCCACCGCGCCCCGCCTTACCCCTTACCGCTTAGCCCCATGCTCGCCCTTCTGTTCAACCGCCCCGCCCCTGCCCTGGCCCAGGTGGCCCGTTACCGGGGCTGTGCCGCCGGGTGGCAGCCGGCCGGTGGCCCGCGCCCTGCCGATCAGGCCGCCCGCCTAGTTGCTACCTGGCAACGAATTGACCCCGCGGCCACCCTGCGCGCCCGCCCCGCCTAAGCCCGCCCCACCGTCACTTAGCCCCACCGTCACTTAGCCCCACCTTTCGTGAACCAGTCCCCCGCCCACTACGTCCCCGGTTGCGCTGTTGAATACCGCGGCCCCACTGATCGCGGCGGCGCCCAATGGGTCGCCGTCATCCGCCGGGGTCAGGAGCGCCGCGATTGTTACCGCGCCGCGGTGCCCTCCCATGCCGGCCCGGACGCGGCCGCCCTGGCCGCCGTTGCCAAATTCAACGCCGCCCTTAACGCCGACCGTGAACCGTGGCAACTCCTAGGCGCCGCCCTCTCCATGGACGGCGGCAACCGCTACGCCTACCCCGTAGGCCCGGCCTATTGCGCTGAAACCCTGCCCCTTACCGCCTAAGCCATGCCCTCACCTAAGCCCCGTCGCCGCTTGTTCGCGGTGACCGTTGAAATGGCCGCCGGGTTCACCCGGACCCTACAGATCGAGGCGCCGACCGCGGAAGCGGCTGCCCTAAAGGTGGGCCAGCTGGCCGGCATCGGCGCCGGTGATCTCATCGATTCAATCCGCCCCCTTTGACTTATGGCCCGCCACCCCTTTAAGCCCGGCGATCGGGTCCGGTATTCTTCCGCGTTCTGCCGCCTAATTGGCGCCGCGTCCGGGTTCACCCCCACCGCCCGCGGTGAGGTTGTGAACCTATGGGGCGCCGCCGGTGAAATGGCCGCGATCCGATGGGACTACCACCCGGACGGCCCCGGAACGATCGGCCACGCCAATATCTGCAATCTGCAGCGCCTAACCCCTAGCGGGTGGCGCCCCCGCGCCTAAGCCCGCGAACCCCTAACCGCGCCCCACCGCTAACCCGGCCGGGCGCCCTTAGGCGTTCACACCGCCGCCCCCTTACCGCTTAGCCCCCGATGCAAACGACCGCCCGCGCGCGATCAACCGCGCCCCTAGCCCTGCCGCCGGACGTGGCCGCCCTACTGGCCCGGTTCGGCCTTGACTTGCCGGGCCTGCTAACTGATAGCAACCCCAAGCTGGCCAAGGGCGCCGCCCTGGCCCGCCCGGCGATACTTCACCACCTGCCGGCCCGCGCCCTGGCCGCGGCGATCAGCGCCGATAATGCGGCCCCCGTGGCCCCGCGCGGTTACCTGCCAGAACTGTTCGAACTGGCGGAACGGGAGGGCCTAACCCTGGCCGCCCTGCGCCACAACGGCTGCCCCTGGGGCACGCCCGCATGCATCGCCGGTTGCCTGAACTGGGCCGGCCACGGGGGCCTAAGCCCTGCCGTTGCCGCGGCCCGCGGGCGCAGAACCCTCGCGATGATCGCCGACCCCGCCGCCTATGGCCGCGCCGTGCTGTGGGCCGCCTGCCGCCAATGGGGCCTAGCCCACCGCGACGGTCTGCCCCTGGCCCTGCGCTTACGGGGTACGGATGAAGGCCCGGCATGCGGATGGCACCGCCTGAGCTTTGAGATCACGCCCGCGGAAGCGATCGCCCTAGGCCGCCGGTTCGGCGCTGAGGTTGCCCCTGGCCCGTCCGTCACGGTCGCGGAAGCCCTAGCCCCGATGGCCCACGCTGGCAGCCTGAAACTCTACGAATACTCCAAGGCGGGACTAGCCGGGCCCCTGGGCTTAGAGGCGCAACGGGCCGCGGGTTGGGATATCACGGCAAGCTTTGCCGCCGATCGCCCCACCGCCTGCCGCGACGGCCTGGCCGCCCTGGCCGCCGGCTTCCGCCTGGCTGTTCCCGTCGCCCTCGCTAAGGGCGCGCCCATCCCGTCGCGCGTCACCATTTCCACCGGCGCCGCCGGTTTCGTCACGGTGCCCACTGTTGACGGTGACGCTACGGATCACCGCTGGGCCGATACCCACGGGGTGGCCGTCATCCTGCGCACTAAGCGCAGCCGCGGCGCCGGCCCTGCCGCTGATCCGTTCAGCCTGGCCCCTACGTCCGCGGTGCAACCCCTAAGCGATGGCACCGTCGCCCTGCAGTGGTAAGGCTTACCGCCTAACCCCGCCCCCACCTAGCCCGGCCTAACCCGCCGGGCTTTGCTTTGCTTTGCTTAGCGCCCCCTGGCCCTGCCGCCCCTTACCGCTTAGCCCCACCGCCTAAGCCTGGCCGCCACCTAACCCCGCCACCCCTTACCGCTTAGCCCGCGCGCCCTCACCGGTTCGCGGGCTTTGCCATGCCGCCCCACCGCCTGGCCGCTAAGTCTGCAGCGGTTCGCTTAACCCTGGCCCGCTTAATCGGTGGCGCAGCGGCTTAACCCTGGCCCGCTAAGTCTGCCGCGGTTCGCTTAACCCTGGCCCGCCGGATTGAACAGCCACCCCACCACCTAAGCGGGTGCAATCCTTTTGTATTAATTACACCGAAAAAGTTTTCAACATTATAAACTCCGGCAACTTAGAATTGTCGTTTATATCTTTATACTAACTGCGGGTCCTTCCGGGCCGCAAACCTGGGAGGTATTTCGAGC
>Ga0208644_1001781_pt1 | contig 17728 bp, 16 predicted proteins | sample VirMetDEL_Nov_18_FD_184517 | JGI IMG/M metagenome (GOLD analysis project Ga0208644, IMG submission 184517) | Aqueous microbial communities from the Delaware River and Bay under freshwater to marine salinity gradient to study organic matter... | ecosystem: Environmental > Aquatic > Marine >... | reverse complement strand
AAAATAATTCCAAAAATCAGAACAAAAAAATAATTCCAAAAATCAGAACAAAAAAATAATTCCAAAAATCAGAACAAAAAAATAATTCCAAAAATCAGAACAAAAAAATAATTCCAAAAAATTTACTATATAAAAAATCCGAAAAATTGAACATGGTGTATGATTTCCAATGCTAAACTTGGCTCAGCGAATTGTAAGGCATCATAGAACATACAGGGGGCATATTAAAATAGACTTTAATTATTGTATTGACTTTTTGGTCGTATTGTAAAGATAATTTATATAAACTAATTATATACTCTTATTATTAGTCATAACAATGAAATTATATAATAAGGATTGTTTCGAGATATTGCCAAAAATTAAAAAGCTATCTGTTGACCTAGTACTTGTGGATTTGCCATATGAACAGACTTCCTGTGAGTGGGATTGCTTAATTGATCTTGACAAAATGTGGGTAGAACTGAAAAGATGTTGTAAAAGAGATTGCGTCTACGTCTTTTTTTGTACCACTAAATTCGGATATAAACTTATTCAATCAAATGAGAAGTGGTTTAGGTATGATTTGGTATGGGAAAAATCCCGTAAGGTTGGATTTTTGAGTGCTAATAAGATGCCTTTAAGAAAACATGAGATGATCTATATTTTCAGTGATACGAATAATGACGATTTAGATAATAGCAGAAATCTAGGACTACGTGCATATTTTAAAAATGTAATTGAATATACAGGTAAGACGAAAAAAGAATTAATAAAAAAGATAGGACAAGGTATAGATCATGCATTTAGGATTAATTCTTCACAATTTGCTTTACCAACTGAAAAGACATACAATAAATTAATAGAAGTTTATGAACTTGATAAGATGGAAGGATTTAGAACACTTGAAGACTTGAAGAAGGAATGGGAAAAAATAAGAGAACCTACATATAACCCGCAAAAAACGAAGGGTAAACCTTACATTGTAAAAGGTCATAATTTAAAAAGTAATACTGTATATGGTTCTGATGAAGTTCCAACGCACGAAAACAAAACAGGAGACAGGAACCCAACATCCATAATTAAGTTTAACAATCCAAAAAAATCATTACATCGAACACAAAAGCCGGTTGATCTATGCGAATATTTAATTAAAACTTATAGTAATGCTGGTGATTTAGTACTTGATTTTACTATGGGTTCAGGTACAACAGGTGAGGCATGTAAAAATACAGGACGACGATTTATAGGAATTGAAAAAGATGAAGAGATCTTTAAAATTGCGTATGATCGATTAAATCCGAAGAAAAAATGATGACAAAAAAATGCTTCTAGTCAAAATAATAGAACATACAGGAGGCATATTAAAATGGACTTAAAGATTCCGCAATTAATAATAACTAATAAAATTTACAATGACAGACTTAGAGGTAATTGAACAATTCTTAAATATTGATACCGATATCAAGAGATTGAGACCTGGAAAAAAGAAGCACAATAAGAATAGGTATTTCTATTATCCAAATCAATTTTATATTGTATCCTTGACTCAAAACAAATGGATCGTATGTTCCGATGACGACAATACGAGAAAACTATTAAGAATGCACACTTGGTCTTTTGGTCATAGTGGTTATGCGGCTACAAAAATAAAACAATCAACTAAGCGGTGGCATCAGGTCTACTTAACATATCAGCATCCGAATGTAGCGGATCATATCAACAATAAGAAGTTTGATAACAGAAGTCAAAATTTTAGAATAGTAAGTTACAGAGAGAATGCCAGAAATCTAACCAAAAGAAAGACTAATACATCAGGAAAACAGGGTGTTCGTAGATGTGTGGTGAATGGATGGAGTTATTGGAAGGCTCAAATACGTGACGACGAATGCAATCAAATATCGAAACACTACTCGATTGCCAAATATGGTGAAGAGGAAGCAAAACGCCAAGCAATCAATCAGAGGCTCGAATGGGAGCGACTATATAATTATATAGGTGACTGAAACCAGATTCTAATACACTTAATATATGCCTCTGGAGCTCCAGGAGGCCCTACAAAAAAATGAAACCTGCCTTCCAGAGCTCCTATGGCTGGGCACACTTTCGTTCAATAAACTATATATATATAATAAACTAACAAAAGTGTGTCCAACTTAGACTTAACCAAAAAGCTTTTCCAATCTATGATTTAGTGTCTTGACTTTGTGGATGTATTGTAAGGCAGCACAGGAACATCTCTATGGCTATATAGGCGATTGAGAAATCAGGTCCAGAGAAATTTCACAGAATAAAAATTGGCGCTCTCTGGGTCATTCCACGTAAGTTCTCCCTTCTTGTTCTTAATTCCTTTCGCTCGAGCCAAATATCTATCTCGTCTAGTCTTATCACCGTGATCTAAACTTGTGTATAAACCCAATCCGGTTGAATCTTTATATTGGCCATAACTAGAACTACCGAAATGGATAGTCTTCCCAGACGGCGTTTCTACGCTATATTTCTTATCTTTTCGAGTTGATTTCGTAAACGACGGCATTTTTTATCTATATATTATTATAATAGATTAAAAATGGAACCAGAACATCAATCTATGAATGACTCAATTAAAAATAAGAAAATCTTAATCGATAATCTTTTACATGAGATTGTTCAAGAAAAAGACAAGCAGAAGAAGCAGTTGATCAAGTTTAGAAGAAGAAACAATTTTTTAAAAGGTCTCACTCACTTCGCAAACGCTGTATCAGTATCATCTCTGTTGTCGTCTTTCGCCACAAATATAATCGGTGTTATCATAGGGGCATCATGCGCGACGATATCCACATCCGCATCTGCTATAAACGATGGTATGAACAATGCAGATAAACATTTAACATCTAGGACGACATACAACCAACTTGCAAACCTCGAACGGAATACCCGAGCGCAACTTATCCGCAATCATCTAGATAGTCAACAAATAGATGATATGGTTCAAGATATTAATCATCAATTAGCGTTGATAAATGACACCATTTTAAATTAATTTCGCTTTCGTTTTTTAGTAGATTTGTCGATGTTAACGACCTCATCAAATTTAGGCACTGAAATCTTACAATGTTTATCTAATTCCCATATCCCAGTTTTGATGATCGGCTTAACACTTTTCAACTTCAATTTACTTGTAACAATTTGACGGTGAAGTAGGTGCCGTAGTCTTCTTTGTTTTGTAATTGTTTTTAATTCAAGTTCGTAGTCGGAATATATGTATTTATAAAGTAATGTTAGCATTATATTATTAGTATATTTTAAAAATTTTAATATAATTTTTTAACAACATTTTAATTTTTTTAAACATTTATTCTTGAAAAATTCAGAATAGATGAAATCAATAGATACGTCAATCATTGGAGCATATCGATTGTAGCTATCATTTCCGAGAACATCTTTCAACTGATTTTTAACATTCAATTTCTTTCCTGCTCCATCGAGCAACTTATTTTTAGTTTGAATTTTCACACAATCTTTGATGAAGTCGAAAATGTCATTATAATCGAAACTCCCATCATTATTGTAATCTAAATATTGATCCATATATAAATTACAATTAGATTTTATTTTTTATAATCGACCTTGTTGTTTATCCAATTTAAAAACTTGACTCGAAATTTGATAATTGCGAGGTTGGAGTATCTTTTTTGCTTCTTTTATATTGTCATTTTTCGATTTGTTTGTTCTCATATAATTGAATAGTTCAATATGAAATTCAGGTGAAACAGCAGATGGTTTTGCTTTTATCGCTTTTAAAATAGCACTAGACCTACCTTTTCGATTGGTTGCTAATTCTGAAACCGCCTCACCTGTCAATTTTTTTATATTATCTTTTATATCCTGTTCTAAATATTTGTTAAACAATAGAACTCTTCTCTGATGATCTTTTAAAATCTCTGGTAATTTTTGCTTATATTTAGTAGCACCTAATTTTTTGAACCAGTAAAATACAACATCAAGCAAACCTCCACCAATATCTGGATGTTTTCTTCTAATTCTATCCCATTCATCAGCCTTCTCACCCCATTTTTTAATATTATTTGTAAGTGTTGCTCCTGGTTTTGCTTTAAATTCTCCTGTCAATTTATCCCAGCCCTTAAATACGACATCTGATATTTCACCAACTCCAGGGATAGCTCCGAGAACCTTTTCTAATTTATCTGTGATTGCTGTTGTAATACCCAATGCCTTTTGAAAGGATTCGTCCTCACGGAAATATTTGTCCGCGGCATCCCAAATGTCTTTTTTAGAAAATGTATCGCCAATCATTTCAACCGCTCCAATAGGATCTTTAACGATTCCAGTGGCAATATCACCAGCAAGATTGAATCCAGCCTCGAGGTTATCCCAAAAACCCTGTCCGATTTGTTCCTCGTCCATACAGTTTTTTATTTGTTTGAAAAGTTCGGTAGCATCGTCTACTTTATCAGGGCTTACCTTATCAGGATGATTCCGTAAAGCCCACCTTTTGAATGATCGATTATCGACAATCCCGTGTTTCTCTAACAACATTTTACATTTTGTTTTAAGTGGCGATTCTGTTCTAGGTTCTTGAGGTGGAATATTATAATTAGGAACTTTCGAAGTACCAAAGATCCAATTAACGATCTTCTGCAAGATATCCATAAGACCCCTCCCAGATTGAACGCCGTACAACCTATCAGTATCTCGAATAACAGACAATAATTTAGGATCATTCGCATTATTAGCATTCAATTCTTTCTTATTTGGAAACCTCACACCACCTCTACCAGATTCAGCCGCGTACTTACTAGCGATACCTAGTTCACCAGTCCGTAGATTCATAGGATGGTCTTTAATAACCCCTTTTTTTAGAATTCTCAAAAAATCCTCATCCGCTAGACGTATATCTTTTTTAGTCTTAGCCAGTGAATAGAGAGCATCGTGTCTCATAGCCAGTGTGTCGACAGGAGTGATACCACGATCGCCTCTATTTACACGTGTAGGGGCTTGGGTGCCTGGGCCTATATAGTTTCCAACTCGTAATGTTCCATCAGGCATAACTAAAGGTGCGTGTTTTTCGCCTTTAAACAAAGTATCAACTCCCTGCACTCCTGCGGTTTTCATCATTTTTTTGTAGACTATATCTGACAAACCATTGCCAGATTGTTTTTTAAAATATACGGAATTCGAATGTAGCATTATATCATAACCCTAGATTTTTTTTATTTCACATTAATAATTCCTTTAGTAATGCTTGTTGCTGAACCAGAGGCGGAAGATAAATAAAATGTTAGAATAGCACCCTCAGTAAACAGGCGTGTACAAGAAATACTTACAGTACCACCCGCTCCCAAATTCGTTGCTGTTCCTTCGACCTCACACTCTGTGTCTGGTGTTCCATTACCAGGAGCTACGAAAAAAGTTTCGTTATTTCCTGTAGATATAGTAAATGTCCCAACGGTAACCAACTTTCGAGGGTCTTTCTCGCAATATCTATATCGATATGTGAATGTCGCTGTTGTAAAAGAACCGCCAGACGGACTCGTCCATCCACCTGGTGGATTTGGGATTTGCTGAGGGGTCGCTGACATATCGGTCACATAAACGGTTTGAGTAATATTTGGACTTACACCAACAGGGGCTTCAACTGCTAATATTAGAAAATTTCGACCTGCTACATCACTCATTCGTTCGTTAGCCACAAATGCCTGTGTCCCGCCTGACATATCGACCTGAACGGCGAATCTGGCACTTGAATTGATTTGTAAAACTTGGTCATTAAAAGTCGGGACAATCTCACTACGTGTTGGGTTGATATCCGTAACAGAATTACTATTACCAATTGCTGATTTAAGATTAGGCTCAGAATCGACAACGCCAGAGTTAGCATTAATACTATAATTCTCAATACTGAGCGGATTGTAATTGTCGTATACTGTCTGGTCTGTGTAGTTAATCAATGGCGATGTACCCCCTGTTCGAATAAATACATTTCCACTAATATTTCCTAATTCGGTTCGACTATCGGGATCAAAATCTATTCCTGTTTCTGTTGAACGAGGGTGAAAGACATTCCCTGTAATAGTCACGGCATTAAACCCTAATACAGGATTGATTCGAGCATCCATATTGAGTAGTTTTGCTGTTGATACTTGTTGTGCCCCAGCCATTAGAACCATTTTGTTGTTATTGAATTCAAGACTTAATCCACCACTAACAGACAGACCTTCATTCGTATAATAATCGGCTGCTTGACCTGCTAAGCCTCCTCCGCCATTAAAGAAGTTGTTTGTGATATTTAGGGTTCCATAACCAATAACTCTACCAATCTTAAAAGGTCTCAAAATATTACAATCTGATACTTTAAATCTCTTGTCACGACCATAGAATGGGGCAGGTGCTAATGTGTTGAAATTCTGGGCATCAAGCAAACCAGGCACGAGTGTCGTATCGCCAGTAAATCGACCACCGCCGCCTACGATTGTTAGATTACTAATATACATATTTTCACTTGTTGCCTTGATAACACAGTCTCGCGTCGTTTCGTCGAATGTAATAGTAGCACTGAAATCTATTCCACGGAGACTTGAGTTTGCACTGAACCCAATGCCATACTCTAATGTAATTTGACCGAGAATGATCCAAGTTGTATTCGCTGGTATAATGTATAAATCACCCGATGGAGTTCCAAAATCAGCTACCTTGCTTAAATAACGTGTTGATGTGATTGTCATACTGCCGATATTGTCTACATCTTTTGTAAACATATCAAGATTAGATCCACACACAATATCATCAACTAAATTCTTACTTTGGATATTATCAACTTTCAATAAATTGACATTTTGGATTTCATTACTATTCATATCCAGATCGTAGTCTCTCAATTGAAAGGCATCAGTCGTAGGGTTTAGTGATGCTATCTTGACGGCTCCGAAGCAGTCCGTTGTAAATTGAATAATATCAGTTCCTTCTGAACATAGTTCATTAGTTGCTCCATTCTTCTTAAAGTTAAATTGACTACCGCTGTCTTCTAATCCGAACTCTATCGTACCACCTCCAGGCTTCTGAAAAAGTGCCTGACCACCCGTTGGTTTAATTAGTATTGTCCCAGCCGTATTGCTAATTGATTGTGTTTGAATTTCATTAACTCCTGTAATGTTATTATTACTCATAGTCAAATTACCCGTCATTGTATCGCCTGATTTTGCTACCTTTTGAGTGGATAAGTCCGATAACGAGGATTCTGTATTCGCCACGAATGTATTCAAACTTGGGGCATTATCAATAACCACATCGGGAGCGGTTAAATTACCCGTCATAGTGTCACCTGTCTTTTGAACTTTACCCACTTGTAAATCATCGATCGACATCTCGATGCCACTTTTAAAAGCGTTTAACGATGCAATATCATCGGTCACGACATCCTGTGATACAATGTTACCGGCTGTTATTACTATGTCCCCATCATTATATGGAGTTTGAATAGTTGCATTCAGTTCTGTCTGGAGATTATTAATATCACTGATATCTAGTTTACTACTGATTAACTGTTTTATCGAATTTGTTTTTAAGGGCTGTGATGCGTTAAGATTGTCCGCCCTTAAAGTATATCCGAAGATATCTAGACTACCATTTGTAACATTTGTGTCTCCTTCTGTCGTGTATTGGTTGAATCGATTTAGTGCCATATTTATATTATATATTTAGATAAAATATAAATATTTGTTAAAATGTTATACCAAAAAAGACTTAGATTATATTTTTAAAACTTCTTCGATCGGTTGTGTATAACAACAGGCTAAAAACGATATACAACGCTGTCCACAGTTTGTTTCGATTATATTCTGTTCAGCGTCATTCTCAGTGTCTATAAACAATTTTACAGGGATCTTTAATTTTTTGCTACATCTACCAAACGAATCATAAATAATATTCTTTCCTTTGTTTTTATACATCCCCATCCAGTGAGAACCAGGTTCATCACTATTGTCCAGATTAAATATACAACATTCATCATTTTGTAATTTTGGAATTGTGTCAGATGAAAAACAACCTCTATATTTCGGGAAAACAGATTCACAATAATGATTTAATTGATGATTTGTAGTTGTATCATTTCCCATATCATTTTCAATAATTTTGAGATAAATATTATATGGTTCCATATATTATTTACAATTTAAAATAATTCTACCGTTCGACCAAAGTAACATTAGAAACTGAACCGTTAGAAACAGTGATTTGTGCAGCTGTCCGGGAAATAGAAAACAATAGCACACGCATATTTTCACCAGTTTCCGCCGAGAACTGACTATTCACTTGTACTCGTGTGGCCGCGGAATCTCCATCTTTTGGGAAATTGTACAACATATACAACCCTCGGCGTAGCCATTCTTGATATGTTTCAGGTCCTGCCGGGTCATACGCCATCAAACTTTCAAGTTGAGTTTCATAGTATCTTTCAGCGATCCGATCCGTAGACGCGTCATATTGAGGGTCGGCGTCCGGCTGTGGCTTCTGCATTCCACCATAGGAGATAAAGAAGCGGCTAAGATTATTCTGAAGCTTACCCGAACCATAACCAGCAGCACCAAGGTCAGCAGGGGCACAAGTGAAGTAAGATGCACTGACTCGGGTATCCTGAAGCCTCGCGTCTTGATACGCAACAGCAAGGGCAACGGTTGAGGGTGATACATCGAAATAACGCTGATTCAGACTAGCATTTTGAACGGTATCAGCTTGACAGTGAACATTTTGCAAATCCAACGCGTAGGACTTTGAACTTACTGTTTCACCTTCCACAGTATGAACGTATAGGTATACATCCGTGATTTTAAAATCGAATTGTCCACCCGCTCCTGCGACTTTTGTGTTTTCTCCGGTTGTAAGAACGGTATTCAGTTTATACTGAGATGCATTGATAGGATTCAACACAAGTGAGTATTTACCACATGGCAAACAAGACTCGACATCCATAATATTAAGAGGGGGACGCCAGATACACTCAAGCTTCGCTCTTTGCCTTCCTTGTTCACCATTTACTAGGGTAGATCCTGCGGCTCCGTTGACCGTAGGAACATCCTTCATAATCTCGCTCTTTCTGAGATCGTCATTAGCAGAGCAAAAGTTTGATAACTCGCCCAAAGAATCCAGCCATGGTTTAGACTTAGACATTCGCATTTTTAAAGCATCAACCTGAGGGAGAAAGTCACCGATTTGTCCTACGGTCTGGCCTCCAATTCGAAACTCACAACTTTGATACAAGTTAGCAATCATCATAGGATTCGGAGAGATCTCCAAATCTGCGGCGGCAGCAGGATCGAGAGGGTTACCATCCGCCCTAGTATATTCAACGCGATATCTTAGATAACTCTTTGCAGGACACCACCATGTGTTTCCAGATGTCTCAAAATTGTAGTATTGTGACCCGTTTGGAAAGTTGCTTCCTGTGACGTCACGAGACGGTGAAATCTGAATGTATTTACTATTCTGTAAGCCATCGTTAATAGCTGGAAGATCCGAAATTTTATCTGCGAGATTGAACATTTTTTTTATATTCTATGCTTAGAAAATAAAAAATATTATATTTATTTATTTCGAATATAATTTTAGCATTTCTTCTTTTAAATTAGATCCTATACCTTTGGGCGGTTTTTTTTCTAACATACACTCATTACATCCGCCTTTCTTATATCCTGAACCAACATATGTAGTTCCCACAGTAGATCCAGTATATAGACCTCCACTAACGACCAAACCTTCGCCTGATCTTTTCAAACCTTCACCTGATCTTTTCAATCCTTCACCTGATCTTTTCAATCCTTCACCTGATCGTTTCACCCCTTCACCTGATCGTTTCAGCCCTGAGCCACTTCTCAACAAACCTTTACCGCTTATACTTGATCCACATCTTTTTTCATAGTCGTCTATCATTTTTCGTAATAGCAATTCATCACTATGTTTCACGTTTTCAGGAGCAGATATGAACTTATCGTATTCTTTATCTATCATCTCTTTTTCTTCTGAACAAGACGAATATTTAACAGGCATACCTGAACCTTTTTTTAGTCCGTACGGATTATATTTTTTACTGAGCATTATATTGTTAGTAGATATTAAAATTTTGTAGGAATAATATAATTTATTGTCATTCTTAAAGAAAAGTATTCGCCTCTTGTATTTGCTGGTGTTAGATCATCCTTAAGTAATCTAAAAGATACGTTACTCCTAAGTTGTCCTATCAGTTCAGGACACGGAATAATAGCCGGATTAAACGGTGTACTCACTATTTGAGAATTTGGTTTAACCGAGATCTCAGTCTGATTTATGATTTGCCGGTATGTGTTGTTAAATCTAAGACCTTGTGATACAAGATCCGATGCTATCAAATAGTAGTTAATGACATTGAAGTTTGCTTCATTTGGTGCTAAGAACGACTCACCAGCGATTGAAGGTGGACCTATTATTGATGTAGACAGAAAACCCAAAAGATTAAAACAGGAATTAGGCTGGGTAAAATCAACGATCGAGCTTATATAATTCAAACGGATATCTATCTTTTGCGTTGCCTCATCTGGAGTAATAGAGATGATAGGTTCGGGAGAGATTTTAGCACCTTGATTTGCGAGTAACGTTTGAACGGACTGATTAAAATCACTGACACTATAGGATCCTTCAGGTATCACAATATCAAACACTGTGACAACATCTGATGTATTAGGCCCAGTTACGCGAAGGGTGTTATTTTGAGGTGTGACATTTGCTTCATTGTTCCAGATCACGGTACTATCAACTTCCAACGTACATTCAATCGCATCTTTTGGTATATGTATAGGTTCGTCGAACTGCACCTGGAAAGCATCATAAGAATTCGGATTTGTTCCTATTTGTCTTGAGCCTTGGGCAGGATTAGATGAAAACACCATCGATATCGTCTTTTTTATTAGTTTTACTGACATTTGATTTGATTTGATTTATATAGTATATCTTTATAAAATATTTTAAATTAATCACATTCATATTCTTCTTCATCATCCTCTAGTTCATCTCTTTTCTTGATTAGTTGATAACCATTAAATCTCAAAGGTGCAGGAGTCATATTTGTACAGTCAATCGTAATACAGTCATGTTGAGTTTTACATAGCTTAAAGAACTCGATAAAATCCTGTTGTTTATATCCGCATCTTCTAGCCATTAGCATAAGTCCGTTAAGGTCTGGTTGTTTCCATATTGTGAATACATTCGACATTCTCCTAGCCCCTACGGGTACATCAAGAGGATTTTGGGCGGTCAGTGCTATTGAGACTCCACGATGGCTAGAACTATAACCAAATAAACGGTCAATCTTTTCTTTTTCAACTTTATTAACTGTACTTAAATTTAAATCCTCAATAATTAACAAATACTTCTCTTTAGATGGATTGACCTGTTTAGGATCTGGCAACGTGGATATCATTGTTGCCCCTACATCCTCCCACTCTGTCGATCCCTCAGCGTCATAATGGCATACCTCGACTTTGGTGTATGGAGGATTGGCCCGTATTATATGGTTCTTTATAATAGTCGATTTTCCGCTAGATGGTGGACCTGCTAGTGTCCATCTGAAGCTCCAAGGAAAGTCTAATAGATCACGTCCTTTTTTCCATTTTTCCTGAAACGATTTATCAGAGCATTTAATAGGTAATATCTTTTCTTGTAAGTTCTTTTTTGACATTATTATTATTATTATAATAATAGTTTTTATAATAATTTTCCATATAAATATTATAATACAATGTCTCTCGCCGATTATATGATAAATCCAATAAATGGAAGAACATTAATAAAAAAGAATGGTAGACTGTACAGACAATACGTTACAGAAGGTTTGATTATTCATGATTATGATTCTGACCCGGTAGTTATACAAATGTATGATCCTGATACAGAAGACTGGAAACAATTAAAAAAAATACACGATAAATTATTGTTACCTTCTCACGCTTGTGTTCGAGGTAGAGGAATTTATAAGAACTATCTTGTAAAGTATAAAATGAAAAATAAAGTAAAAGTTGTTAAAAATTCAAAATATTATCTAGAATAAATTTTTATTTTCTCCCATTAAATTATAAGAGAAATTATATGTTTCATTTTTACAAACAACCAAATTGTACAATTCCTATCGTGAAAAGAGCTAGTCTGAATATAGTTGATAGAAAGGTTACAAACGATTATCAGCGACCGAGAGGTAATTTATCTGATATCATCATTGATGATAAAAGAACATATAAACCACCATCTCCACGTAGAAAAATCAGACCTGAAGACATCAACATTCGACCTCGTGTTTTACCAGACTCGGCTAAAGGTAGGTTGACAAATGAAGAGAGAGTGCAATACTCAAAAGAGATTCAGGATGCCGCCGATAAATACGCAATGATCGGCGAGAAGGTGATCACAAAACTATTTCAAGTTCAAGTTAATGACCCTAAAGATGTTGAGTATATTAATAAGAGAAGTAAATTGATGGCAACAGGATTGACAAAAGAAGAGGCCGATAATATACTAATCTCTACATTTCGAGCACAATATAAAACTAAGAAAGCGGTCGACCTTAGCCGTATGGATGTGGCTGTCCCTGAAGCGATTAGTATTATTAAACAAATCTTAGGTAGTGGAATGGTTGAAGTCCGTGATATTGCTCAATCTGTTGACATCTTGAACGATTCTTTACTTAATAATAATCTACAAAATGAAGATATAATAAATGTTTTGAATCTGTTAGCATCCCGCCCCGAATTGAGAGTAGACAGAGGGGTCGAACCTTCTGTATATGAACCCGTATCCATCTTGAGTAACATCGTTGTTGGAGATAGACCGGATCAAGTAACTGAGAATAATAGAAGTAAACCTGTTTCGCCTAATCTTTTATCGATTACGTCAGCAAAAGAACGAGTTGCTAAAATAAATGATATTATAAATAAGACTCGAGATTTAATAAAGAGAAACCGAGAGAAATTAAAGGAAGAAGAAGCAGAAGAAACTGATCTAATAATACCTATGGAAGATTTTTTAGATAGTGATTATGTACCAAGTACTACATTTTCTACTAAAACAATTGATCCGTTAGAAGAAGAATTTGAAGAAGAATTTGAAGAAGAAGAAAAATATGCCTCTCCAGTTGAACAAACCTTTGAAGAAGAATTTGAAGAAGAAGAAGAAAAAGAAGAAGAAGAAAACCCAATTATCGTGAAATTTACTGAGGATGTTCGTAAACTTATAGATGAAGGTGGAAGTGTTAATAAACTGATTAATACTTACAAAAATGATCTTACAGCTGACACGATTATGGCAATACTCCGAAAAGTGGCATTGGAGAATCAAATCTCTGAAGAAGAAATTAAAAATATTGAAGACGATATTAGACAAAATATAGATGTTGAATTGATAAAATTGGTTCCTGATATTGAATTTTTTGAACCAGTCAGAGGAATGAATAAAAATCAAAATATGCAATTACTATTAAATCATGTTGTAGAAGAAGAAAAGAAACAAGAAGATGAGGCAATAGCATTATTTAACGAAACTTTGAAACGTGTTACAGTTAAAAGTCAAAGGAATTTGTTGAATCAAAAATTGAAACAAACTATTAAACTTATGACGGCTAATCAGTCCAAACAGCAAAAACTTTTAATGAATGTTAAACCAAATAAGTCCGAAATTATAAAAAATGTAAAAGCAAGTAAAGCGGAATTAGAAAAATTAGACAAAGAAATCAAAAAGGTTGTTGGAGAAACTATTATCAGAACTATTGAAGAGGAAAAAGAAGAAGAAGAAAACCCAATTATCGTGAAATTTACTGAGGATGTTCGTAAACTTATAGATGAAGGTGGAAGTGTTAATAAACTGATTAATACTTACAAAAATGATCTTACAGATGACACGATTATGGCAATACTCCGAAAAGTGGCATTGGATAATCAAATCTCTGAAGAAGAAATTAAAAATATTGAAGACCAGATTAGACAAAGTATAGATGTTGAATTGATAAAATTGGTTCCTAATATTGAATTTTTTGAACCAGTCAGAGGAATGAATAAAAATCAAAATATGCAATTACTATTAAATCATGTTGTAGAAGAAGAAAAGAAACAAGAAGATGAGGCAATAGCATTATTTAACGAAACTTTGAAACGTGTTACAGTTAAAAGTCAAAGGAATTTGTTGAATCAAAAATTGAAACAAACTATTAAACTTATGACGGCTAATCAGTCCAAACAGCAAAAACTTTTAATGAATGTTAACCCAAATAAGTCCGAAATTATAAAAAATGCAAAAGCAAGTAAAGCGGAATTAGAAAAAATAGACAAAGAAATCAAAAAGGTTGCTGAGAAAATGACCGAAGATATTACTAAGGAAGCACTAGAAGAAGTAAGGACGGAGGAATCGGAAAAGCAGCGACCTGCAGGACCAAAACCCTCTACTGTAGAAGAGAAGAAAGAAGAAGAACCCGCAAAACCATTTAATCAAAATAAAGAAATGATTGAATTTATTAAAACATTTTTAATTGACAAACTAACACAAAGTAAATTAGCCAAAAAAAAGAAAGACAACTTAATTGAAATTGTTGATACATTAGGAAAATCACCATTAAAAAACCCAGCGAATTATTTAAGAAATATACTTGATAGAGATGTTGAAAAAAATAAACCCCCAATATTAACAAAAGGTTATGTTGATACAATCGTATTTCCCATTTTTAAAACATTAGAAGATAATTTTAACTTGGAAGCATACAGAACAAATAAAGATAAAACATCTTCTTTATCTGCTGTTGCTCATGCGAATCGTTCTATGTGGCACGATAACAGAAGAGGGGCTCATATAGCGATTAATGCATTAGGCCGACATATATATCCAAAGTATAAAGGAAAAGAGCCAATCTCATCAGAATTCTCTAGAAGTAGCTCTAGACCTAGATATACACCAACACCAAACCCAAAAAAAGAAAAAGAAGAAGAAAAAAAAGGTGATGGAATGAAGAAGAGAGGAAGACCAAAGAAAGAAAAGAAGGAAAAGCAAAATAGAAAACCCTCAGATTGGATACTATTCGTTAAATCCGTAGCGAAAAGTCAAGGTTTGAAATATGGGGATGCTCTTAAAGTCGCTAGTTTGATGAAAAAATAATTTATTCAACGTATTATTTTAATTAATCGTATTATACAAATATAATAATAAAATTAATTAGTTGATTCTATACTTTTTAAATGTTTCTTACTTTTCACATGCATGTATCTATTAGACCATTTTATCTCTTGTCCACATTCACATACTACTGACTGGTCTTTTGTGCTATCGTATCTCGTTTTATTGCTAATTTTACGACATTGTTTACATTCTGCTCTTTTTACATATTGACTTTTTAAATCGTATTGTTCGATTGGTTTGTCCTCTCTGCATATTGAACAAATTTTGTGTGTTTTTTCTGTAAATTTTGATCGTCCCATTTTATAATGGTACTATATTATAGTATTTTTTAAGTCATTTCAAAATACTAACTCCCTAGTGAAAGTATTAATAACCCGTGTTTCAACACCCCGCGAATTGTAATTAAAAGATGGTTTAAATTTTTGTGGGTTTAGTATAAACTCAATCTCTTTACCTTTTGATAGAGCTTTGAACAATTTATACGGGGAACCGTACTCTTCAACCTTCTGATCTATTCCTGCCTGCGTAATTCCTTTTAATCTGATATGGCTGCCTGTAACTTTAGTACCATCAGAATTTATACACTCTAGTTGATCAAAATAACATTTTTTACCTAAGAAAATAGAAGTAGTTGAATAAGGCTCTTGATCTGCTCCTTTTAAATCGAAGTCGCTATGGAAATTTCCCAGCATCTTACCATTTAATACTCGCCCGTATTTTGTCTCATATTTTTGTTCTAATTCTTGAATCCTACTTCGCTCTATATGCATACTATCAGTATCTTGATAATATACTTTAATCCCGTTGTCGTTAGCAAGATTCATGACCTCATTCATAATGCGTTTACTCATTGACAAAACCATAACGCCAACATGTGCCAGGTTAAAACTGTCATCTATGGATTCGTATTTTATCTCTTTTTGTTTATCGTTCAGATCGTTGACCTCAATAATTGTGTGGAAGTTATTATAGATGTAGTCATCACACTTTTCCCCTGCTTTCATGATAGCGGTTTTATTTTTCGTTTTGCTTGTTATAGTCTTGCCGTAAGCAGAATTTAACATCAACTTAATTAAATTTTGCATGATCTGGCCAGACTTTCGTTCATCCTCTGTTTTCCCTTTCTTGGCTTTTGCTTTTTCAACTAATCTGTCATTATAAAGTTTTTCCACTAGCTCCCCAAATTTTCTATTGACACCATTGTTCCAATATACACCATCTAGTATTTCATAATCAATTTTATGAAAGTTAATATAATCATCCAAGGTAATGCTATCAACTACGGTTATTAACCCACCATCCGGTAATTCGTTCGTGTAATTTAAAATTCCTTCTTCGCGTACACCTATAAATGGGATTTGCTGATTCTTATTTATTTTGTTAATTTTAATAGTTACGATGTAATAGTTATATTTATCTAGTTCAGTTTTAATAAATTTTTTGATTTGTTTACATTTGCCTGTAGGTATACCTATCTCATCACACATTCTAGCGATAGCTGAACTATAAAGAGAACAAGCGTCGTAATCTACTAATTGCTTTTTAATGACCTTCTTTTTAATTGACTCTAGGACTGCGACCCTTCCGCCGTAAATTGCTTTGCTTATGTATTCTCTTAAATTGCCTGACACCTCATAAACACCTTCAAATGCTCCGTTACTTTTAAAATAACGATTAGCTAGGCTTGAGATAGTTAAACAATTGTGAATATTCAATTTTGTTAACTCTAGCATTTTCTTATGCAGCACTTCAAAACCTGCTTTTAAAACGAGACAGTCATATTTTAGATAATGTCTGTAGTAATTCATAGCGTTAAATTTTCCTTTCTTCTCGTCGTATTCAAAAATTTCCCGGTTATTCTTCAATGCATCCATGAAAATGTCTTTATCCTCTGGCTTAATGTGTTTACTATAATTTTTAATACTGCTACGCTTGAATTGTATAGTCTCACTGTTGTAATAATCATATCCAATCGCCTCTTTTTTGTTTAATTCATCTGGTAATCCGAACGCACTGCAGAAGTCTCTTAAAGGTGAGTTGAAAAGTTTATAGGAGTCCTTAAATGTTATTTTCTTTCCATTGTGTAGCACATCGATAGAGTAAAGAGAACCGCTTTTTTCGCACCTGCCAATAATATATAGATGTTTACGTAATACATTGAAATCGTATTTTAGATTATGGAAATAGACAATGGGATTATTAGTTTTTGAGTTGTAATAAATATAATTAAGCATTCTCTTGACATGTAGGTTTGGGTGTTCCTTGTCGTATGTATAGATTTCTACGTCATCCTTATTACTCTTAACAATTCCTACTAACAGACACCAATGGTCACCTTCGGTTGTCACTGCCTCGGTATCTGCATAGAAAATATCGCTTGGGGGTGTTTTTTCATTTGATACTGTAGTTATTTGTTGTTCGTTTTTTATTCCTGTTAGTGGAATGTCAACGGGTGATTTAATTTCTGGATTATTAACGAAATTCGTTAAGGTCGCTGATTTACCATTAAATAACCCTTTCTTGAATAAATGATGTATTAACTGTAGGGAATTACATTTTCGATCATTTG
>Ga0208644_1001780_pt1 | contig 17732 bp, 23 predicted proteins | sample VirMetDEL_Nov_18_FD_184517 | JGI IMG/M metagenome (GOLD analysis project Ga0208644, IMG submission 184517) | Aqueous microbial communities from the Delaware River and Bay under freshwater to marine salinity gradient to study organic matter... | ecosystem: Environmental > Aquatic > Marine >... | reverse complement strand
CACAGATACTTATGGTCCATACCCACAAATCCCATCAGGGAATGATTATTTCTTTAATCATTTTCCTATATACCAATCACTTAGTTCACCTTCTGCCTACGTATCTCCTATAGGTTGGGACGACCCAACAGTAGGGTTTGTGGTTGGAGGAAATAATAAAAAAGTATACACTACTATAGGATCATATTATGATAGTAGTGCTGGGACAAGTGAGATAGGAATATCATCTATAGGATTATATTAAAATATTTATAACATATGGCAAAACAACTGCAAAATATTTTTACTCCAAGTACAGATGAAATAGCACAAGGTTATATCATTAACTCTTGGCACGTTTCTCAATCTGTAGATGCTTTTACAGCTGCGGATGATTACGATATTTCAGTTTCAGGAAGCCTAACAATTACAGGATCCTTTTACTATACAGGATCTGCTTTAGATGCTTCACCCTCATATGCTTTAACAATAAACCCTACTACAGGATTAGTTAAACATTCAACATTTGCTGGTGCTCAGGGTGTACAAGGAGCTCAAGGAGCACAAGGAGCTCAAGGTGCTGTGGGGGTTGGTGCTCAAGGAGATGTTGGTGCTCAAGGAGCTCAAGGTGCTCAAGGGGCACAGGGAGCTCAAGGAGCTCAAGGAGCAGTTGGTGTAGGAACACCTGGTGCTCAGGGTGTACAAGGAGCCCAAGGTGCTCAGGGTGCTACGGGATCAGGAACCCCAGGTGTTCAAGGAGCACAGGGTGCTCAAGGTGTTCAAGGTGCTGTTGGAGTTGGAGCTCAGGGAGCACAAGGTGTTCAAGGTGAAGTTGGAACCCCTGGAGCCCAGGGTGTACAAGGGGCTCAAGGAGTTACTGGGGCTCAGGGTGCTCAGGGAAGACAAGGTGCTGTTGGTGCTCAAGGTACTCAAGGTGCTCAGGGAGCTGCTGGAACTTCTATTACAGGTTCATATACTGGTAGTTTACTAACAAATGATATCCATTCTATTAACTGGACTGGATCTGGGGTTGAAGCTACTGCTTTAGGTAATGATTTAACAATTTATATCCCTGGTGGTGGTAGTGGTGGAACTAATATTACAGCTTCAGATGAAGGAATTCCTTTAACCACTACTTTACAATCCTTAGATTTTACAGGAAATGCTGTAGTGGCAACTACCTTTGGAAATGATGTAACTGTTGCTATTAATACAGGCTCAGTTTCAGTTCTTAATTTAACTACTGCCTCAGCTAATGCTAATTATAGAGTATTAATTGTTGACGATAGTGGATTAACTGATGAAACTGTGTACGTTGATAATAACGATGGTTTAACATTTAACCCCTCAACTAATTTCTTATACGTTAAAGGTGATGTTATAGCATATTATTCTTCTGATATAAATTTAAAAAATAATATTACACCTATAGTTGGATCTATAGAAAAATTATCGTATATTAACGGATACGAATTTGATTGGGATCCTAATTCGGGTTATGAAGGGCACGATATTGGAGTTATAGCTCAAGAAATTGAAGAAATTCTCCCTGAAGTGGTAACTACTCGTGAAAATGGAACCAAAGCAGTTAAATATGAAAAATTAACAGCATTCCTAATCTCAGTAGTTAAAGAACAACAAACCCAAATAGATGATCTAAAATCTAAGATATCTAAATTAATTTAAAAACTTATTAACATGTGGACTTATAAAAACGAACCAATGGAGACACTCTCTTCATTTCCTCAGGGAACCTTTGGTTTTATATATAGGGTTACTCATACACCATCAGGCAAAGCCTATATTGGTAAAAAAGTTTTAATGTATCAAAAAAAGATAAAACTTACTAAAAAGGAACTTTTAGAATACTCTCACGTAGCTGGGCGTAAACCAGCATATAAATTAGCCATGACAGAATCTGATTGGCAAACCTACTATGGCTCAAATAAAGAAATTGTAGCCATGTTAAAAGAAGGTAAAAAAGATGAATTTAAACGTGAAATTTTATGTTTGACTTCTAATAAAAAGTTATTAACTTACTACGAAACAAAATATTTGTTTATATATCAGGTATTAGAAAAACCAGATGAGTTTTTTAACGATAATATACTTGGTAAATTTTATCGAAGAGACTTTGATTAGTAAGATACCTTTCGTATCTTATACAACATGGTTAATCAATTAGTTGTCAACTTAGTAAACTCAGTATTAGGACCGGGTAAACCCACTGCTCGTGGTAATCAAGCCCATAGTTGCCCCTTTTGTAACCACCATAAACCCAAACTCGAAATTAATTTTGACGAGAATGCTACTTATTACCAAAAATGGCATTGTTGGGTTTGTGATAAAAAAGGATCTAAATTGCTTAGTTTATTTAAGGCAATGGAAGCCCCACAAGATAAAATAGATGAGCTACGCTCACTTGTAGGAGTTTCAAGACAGATTAATATTAATGAAACTACTAATAAAGTAGAATTACCTAAAGAATTTAAGCCATTATCAGAGCTTACCAAAAACGATATTATTGGAAGACACGCTTTAAATTATTTAAAGAAGCGCGGTATTTCTAAACACGATATACTTAAATACAATATTGGATATTGTGAAGGTGGCACATATAACAAAATGATCGTTATACCATCGTATTCCAGCGAAGGTAAACTAAATTATTTTGTTGCTCGCAACTTTGATCCTAATTCACCGGTCAAATATCGCAACCCTTCAGTCAACAAAAATATTGTACCATTCGAGTTATTTGTAAACTGGTCTTCTCCGCTTGTATTGTGTGAGGGACCATTTGATGCTTTAGCTATCAAACGCAATGCAATTCCATTGCTTGGAAAGCATTTGCAAGATAACTTAATGAAAAAAATTGTAACGTCAACCGTAAAACAAATCTACATTGCTCTGGATAAAGATGCGATGAAGGATGCTTTGCGATTTGCTGAACTATTATTAAACGAGGGTAAAGAGGTTTACCTCGTAGATTTGGATGAAAAAGATCCAAGCGAAATGGGTTTTGATAATTTTACAAACCTTATACAAAACACTTACCCATTAACCACTTATGATTTGATGGCTAAGAAAATTGAACTTATATGAGTAAAAGAAACATTAAGCAATCTTACAATCGCATTTTAGAGATCTCAGAAGATGCTAAGCAAATTACAATGCCCGACTCTCGTTATTATAGACGTAATGGAAAATACTATCCCTCTATCACTTACGTGTTGTCGGCTTACCCAAAAGGAAAACACTTTGAAGATTGGCTTAAAAATATGGGTCGTTCAGCTGATTATATTGTTAAAAAAGCTGGGGAAGATGGTACAGCAACTCATGAATTAATTGAAGATTATTTAAATGATAAAGAATGTAATTTCTTAAACCAATGGGGCAACCCACAACATAGTCCTGATGTGTGGCAAATGTTCCTTAGGTTTGTTGATTTTTGGGAAACACACCAACCTAAATTGATTGAAACTGAAGTTCATTTATTCTCTGATGAATTAGAGATTGCTGGTACTTGTGACTTAGTATGTGAAATTGACGATAAACTTTGGATTATTGACTTTAAAACATCAAATCACTTACAAACTACATATGATTTACAAACAGCTGCCTACGCTAAGTGCTATGAAGAGTGTTATGGTAAAGCAGTTGACCGCACAGCAGTTTTGTGGCTTAAATCATCTAAGCGTGGTCCTAAAGATGGATCTATGCAAGGTAAGGGGTGGGAGATTTATGAATCTAAACGCACTATAGATGAAAATCTTGACATATTTAAAACAGTTAAAAAACTATTTGATTTAGAAAACCCAAACCACTCTCCTATCTTTACTGAGTTTAAAACTATAGTTAAACGCGAGGTCTAATATTTATACACATATGAAAGGACAACTTGTAATATTAGACGATTTTTATTCAGACCCTGATGAAGTAGTAGCATGGGCTAAAACTTTAGAATTTACTAAGGGTAATGGTAATCATCCTGGTTGGAGAACCCTCCAAATCACAGGAAATGAAAGTGTAAAAAATCAATTACAAAATATCGTAAGACCTTTTGGTGGTGAAATTACAATGTGGGATTGGCATCCTAATGGAACTTTTTCTAAGACTAATGTTACAGATATAAATTGGGTTCATGCTGATTGTTATAATACTTGGGCTGGGGTTGTTTATTTAACAAAAGATGCTCCTTTAAATAGTGGTACTACTATATTTAAACACAAACCTACTGGGTTAATGGCTGCTCCAAGATTAGAAAATGGAGAAATTAATGAAGAATTATTAGGTGTAATCCACCAAGATGGTCAAGATAAAACTAAATGGGAACCTATAGAAGTAACTTCTAATGTTTATAATAGGTTGGTAATGTATAGGGGAGATCTATTTCATACCGCTACTAATTATTTTGGTTCTGATTATGAAAATGATTGTAGATTCTTTCAAACATTTTTCTTTAATACAGAATTCTAACGTATATTTATAGCAAACGCGCGTTTATGATTTCATTGGTACAATTACTTAAAGAGGCACAAGGTGCCCCCAAAGCTATTATTTTAGCCGGTGCCCCAGGTGCTGGTAAGTCATCTGTTGTAGGTGAAATTATTAGTGACCTCGGTTTAAAAGTAATGAACATTGATGATTTTTTTATTAGAAACCTTCGTGATGCAGGTATTTCACTTGACCTAAAAAAGGCAGATGCCGAAGGTAGAAGTGGAGCAGCTAAAGCAATGCAAGCCGCTCAAAAAGATTATCAAGCAGCTTTAGCACAAGAAATAGGTGAAGGTGAAAATATTGTAATTGATGGAACTGCTGCTTCATATAAGAAAACAGAATCGTTAAAGAATACTTTAGAGACAGCAGGATATGATGTGATGATGGTATTTGTATACTCTTCACTTGAAAAATCACTTAAGAAAAACGAAGACAGATTCGAGCGTTCAGCTGGTGAGGATAGAAGTTTAATGCCTTCAATTGTTCTCCAAACATGGGCTAACGTAACTAAAAATTTTATCCCTTATCTTAATTTATTCGGTCAAAACTTTGTAGCAACTACAAAAGATAAAGACCCATTTGGTAAAGCAAGTTTAGATAAAATCATTAAACGTTATATCGAACCCTACACACCAACTGATACTAAAGAAAAATCTCCTGCTATTTTAAAAAGATCAGAAGAGGCTAAAAGAGAACTTGAAAAAGAAATCATAGCATTACGCAACGAGAAAAACGTTCAAGAAATTATACAACAAACTGTTTCGATTCCCGAAGCACAATCTAAAATCAAACAATTCCTTAACTCATGAAAAAATCTGAATTAAAAAACTTAATCAAGGAAGCTTTAGAAGCTGAAACATTAGAAATGAAAGAGCCATATAACGAGATTGGTGAAATCATCCTTGTAATGAAACCTAAAAGAGGTATGTCAATGGACGATATGGTCCGCCCAGCCTCTATCTTTGATCAAATCGATATGAATGAGATTTCAGGTGCATATATGTCTTCTAATAAATCAGCTGCTCGTAAGGCTGCTAAAGATGCTCTTAAAGAGTACGAAATGCAGAAAGAAGCTCTTAAGCGTGAAATGGAAGAATATAGAACAGCTAAAAAAGAAATCGAAGAAAAGAAAAGCAAGGCCAAAGAGCTTATTATGAAGCTTAAATAAATGGACCAACTAACTAAGTTTTTGGTAAATGAATTGGTAGACGGGAAATCCGTTACTGCTGTCTATGGGGGTGGGTTCAAACCACCTACCAAAGGTCATTTTGACTTAGTTAAAACTGCTCTAAAAGACTTTAAAGATATAGATAAATTCTTAATATATGTCGGGGGTGGAGTTAGAGATGGTATTGAACAAGAACAATCAATGCAAATATGGGAGATTTATAAGGAATTACTCCCATCTAAAGTAGAAATCATACCATCAGCATCACCAATAGGTGACGTTAAACGCTACGCTAAAAACCACCCAGACGAGAAAGTATACTTTATAATTGGGTACCGTGAAGGTAGAGAAGATGATTTACAAGATATAGCAGATCGTACTAAAGGAGTTGAAGAAAAATATCCTAACTTAGAAGTTAGAGTAATTAAAACTCCTGCTGGTGATATGAGTGGAACAAATGCTCGTAAAGCACTCCAAAAAGGAGATAAAGCAAAATTCTTTACATATTTGCCTACTGAGGTCCCAGCTAATGAAAAAGAAGATATTTACCAAATCTTAGAACCTACAGTTGTAAAGGAATACTTAACAGAAAATACTATCCCTTCAATTGACATACTTGAAAAAATAGCCGAGTTAACCAATTATATGAGAGAAAAGGGATACAATATTGACCCAGTTCCAAGTATAACAATCGTAGACGATGATGTTGAAAATGCCGGTGAATTCTTGGGTAAAACCGCATACTACGATCCAACCAATAAGTCCATCACCCTATATACTTACGGCCGTCATCCCAAAGATATTGTGCGTTCTTATGCGCATGAGATGATTCACCATATACAAAATCTTGAGAATAGATTAGGAGATATTACAACTACCAATACTCAAGAAGACGATAACCTAAATGATATTGAAGCAGAAGCTAATTTAAAAGGAACAATGACGTTTAGAAATTGGACTGATAGTTTACAAGAAAAGAAAAACAAAGATCCATTCGGTTTAAATCAATACGCTCGTGAATTAGCCCAAGGTTTAGAAGAAACTTTAAACGAAGGTCGCTATGATAAATTTACTAACGAACTTTCTCGCTTAGCATTTGGACTTATTAAAGACGGCTACGATGTAGGTAGAAAAGTAGTAGACGAAACATTTACAGTAGGACCAGCTGATGAAGAACCAGATATCGTTTCTGATGATTTTGAATTTGATTTTGTAGTTCAAGTCACTTATACAGACGATATTTACACAGTAGATGGAGGAGCAAACGCTGGGTATGATGATGAAGGAGATGAAATTACACCTTTACTTACAGTTCGTTTTAAAATCCCCAAAGATATAGATTGGCAAAGAGTATCATTTGATTTAAAAGATGTTATTCGTCACGAACTTGAACATTTAACTCAAGATGGAGCTAATGTTCGTTCAGGTAAACAATTACCAGACGATTCTATGCTTCGTAAAATGATCGATGCCGAATTGCTTCCTAAAGCATCCTACTTTAAATTAAAGAAAGAAGTAGACGCTATGTTACAAGGGTTATATTTTAAAGCCAAAAAATCTAAGCAACCATTACTTTCAGTTATAGACGATTACTTAGATAAACAACCCCTATCTCAGGAAGAAAGAAAAGAAATTCTTGATCTATGGGCTAAAAGAGCAAAAGCTTTAGGTTTACCCTCCTTTACCAGTGCCTCCGTAAAAGAGACCTCGTACCTTCATGATACGGGTGTTGAAAAAAAGGATGAGGAAATGAGAAGAAAGATGGGGGGAAAGAAACCCGTAATATTTTGTGACATGGATGGTGTGTTAGTAGACTTCGATGAAGGGTACAAACAAGTAACAGGTGTAACTACCCATCATGCCGATTCACAAGGTAAAGAAGAATTTTGGAAATTATTTAGAGATGGTCTAAAAGACAAAGATATCTCCGAAAGATCATATTGGGCTAATCTTGATTGGATGCCCGACGGAAAGCAACTTTGGGACTATATCAAAGAATATAACCCATATGTTTTAACTGCTCCTTCTGTCAATTTTGACATCCCATTTGAGGAGCGTTATAAAATGGATAACAATGAATCAATGCAAGGTAAAACCGAGTGGGTTCAACGTTTACCTAATATGAAAAAAATATATTTCCGCTCTGCTAAAAGAAAAGCCGACTTTGCAGGTCCAAATAAAATTTTAATTGACGATAGAAAAGATACTATCGATTCATGGAATGCTAATGGTGGTATAGGTATACTTCACACATCGTCCGCAAATACAATTAAGCAATTAGAAGAATTAGGTTTATGAAAGACAATGTTCTAAAAAAACAATTTCAAGAAAAAGACGTTAATAGATTAAGAAATTTAGTAAAAGGTAAACATGCAGATAAATCCCAAATATCTATCGGTTATTCAAAAGAACAAGCCCCTCAACATTCAGAAGGAGATACTTGGACCGAAGGAGATACGACGTGGACTATTAAAGACGGAATTAAACAGAATATTACCAAATTGGATTCCGCGAAAGCATCAGTTAATCTCCCTATTTTCTGCCCTTCTTGTAAAAAAGTAATGAAACCCCACCTCGATAAGAAGTGGTATAACATGTATAAACGTTGTTATAATTGTCAAGTAGACTTTGAATACGAGTTACAAAAACAAGGACTTTGGGAAGAATATGAAAAATTCATTTACAACTCAGACATTGAAGGAATGATAGAACAATTTTCAATATGGATAAATGAAGAAATTGAAAACGAATCTAACCAAGGTTTTGTGACAGAAGCAGGTGATGTAGAAAAATGGGTTGGTAGTTCTAAAAATAAACTTCTTGAATCAAAGGAAGAAGCCATTAAATATTTGCAAAGTTTAAAGAAAACTTAATATTTATAAAAAAACTACATTATGGGATTCAGTACTACTAAATGGTTTAGAAACCAATATCTTCAAGAAAACCTAACTCAGGATATAAGCGATGCTATTCCTGAAGATACTGGTTATGCAGAATTTGCTAAAGCAATAGCTCGTATCTTAAAAGATGAGTATGGTTCTCATAATTTTAAAAAATTTATGGAAGTATTACATACCGAATTAGGTATAGAAGAATCTTTAAATGAAGTAGCAGATGACTTCTACCCAGACTCACCTGAAGCACTTTCAGCAGCGACAGCTAAAGCAAGAGAAATCTTAGATAAACATAAATCAAGCATTAAAACTATTGCTGACAAATACGAGGGACAAGCTAACAAATCCAGAGAAATGATGGATGAGCTCAATGCTTTAATTGACGCTGATTTAGAGGGTGTTCCTTTCCAAGACTATGTTTCAAATAAAGTTAAAGGTACTTTAGGTAAAGCATTGTTCCGTTATTACGCTTCAAAGAATCCCGAATTAGCTAAAATAATGAAATAATGGAAGACTTAAAAAAAATACAAGAATTCTTTTCTAAACCTTTAGAAGAAGTATCTGTAAACGATTATTCACCTTTATCATATGCTAAATTAGTAGCTAATGGTAAAATGGATATTGAGGATGCTATGAAAGAAACAGGTTATTCATACATTACATTAAAAGCCTTAGTAGATAAAATTAAAGGGGTAGCACAAAATTTAAGAGAAGAAGAAGATCCAATAGATATTATTGCTATGGATGTTCCTCTTTTTATTCGTATGTTAGAATACGCTCGAGAAGATGCTGAAGCAGATGTAGATTTACACGATGTAACTGAACGTGCTATTGAAGCAACTAAATTAAGAGGTCTTCTCTCAATGGATGATTATGATTCAATTATTGGTGAACCCTCAAAAGTAGACGAAGTCCGTTTAGTTCCAAAAGATCAAATTGAAACTATAGCAGCTAAATTAGCAGCCCAAATTTTTGCTAAATCAGCTGATAAAAAACCTGCAATTGAAATCTTAAAAAAGGCCATCGAAGACTCATACAGAGCACTTGACCCAGAAGTTGAAATTAGAGAAGAAGAGGGCTACTCAAAATATCTAAAAGATAACCCTGAATTCCCAGGTGGTAAAACACCAGGTCTTACACCAGATGTGTTAAATAAAATCTTAATGAAGATTGTTCAAGACGTTGAAGAAACAAAACAATTAGGTGAAAACCTAAACGAAGAACTTTGCCCAAAAGGTAAAGCATACATTAAAAAAAGAATGGCAGCTGGTGAGAAATCATCTGCTTACCTTTCAGGTCGCGCCGTTAAGGTATGTAAAGGACAAATGGAAGGATGACAAACGAACGTCTACAAGAACTAATCACCGAATCACTACGCGACTGGTTCAAAAAAGAAAACTGGGTGCGTATTGATACTGCAGGTAATATTACCGGTCCTTGTGGTACGATGAAAAAAGGTCAAGCAACAACACGTTGCTTACCAAAAGCAAAAGCACAACGTTTAACCAAAGCACAAAGAGCAGCTACTGCAAGAAAAAAAGTAGCAGGTAGTAAAAAAGGTAAACAGTTTGTATCTAACACACCCAAAGCAAAGGTACGCTTTAGGAAATAAACGTATATTTATAACATATATATCAAATTCATTGCAATGAAAAAATCTGAATTAAAAGAAATGATCAAGGCTGCTTTCCTATCAGAGGCAGACTTCACTAATGCTCAAGACGATGATGCATCTGCTTCTATAGCGGCTGACTATGATCCTTTAGCTGAAGAAGAAATGTACGAGGAAGAAGATCTCGACGAAATGTTAGCTCGCCTATCTGAAGAAGAAGTTGAAGAAGGAGACAAAGTTGTTGACCACTTAGCTGAAGCTGAAGACGAAGAAGAAGTAGCTACTGATATCGACGTTGACGCTGAAGAAGAAGGTGGTGACGAAGAAGTAGACGTTGATGTAGACGTTGACGCTGAAGAAGAAGCCTCTGCTAAAAACGATTCAATCGTAATCGACAAGAAAATAGTTTCATTATCTTCTCTCCCAGGCGAAACAAGAAAAATCTTAGATACACTCGAAACTCTAAGAGCACAAGCTGAAGAGTTCGGTGATCAAAAATTCATCACTCAAGTTGGTAACACAATCACTTTCTTTACTCGTGATTTCGTAGTTGCAGGTGATCAACCAACAATGGCTAAAGTAGATGAAGGTAATAAGCAATATTACAAAGATGCTGAAGCCGATGACGCTGAACATATCAAAGCATTAGAAAAAGATATGAAAGATGATAAAAAATCATCTAAAAAAGTAGACGAAGTAGCGTTTCCAATGTGGAACAAAATTAAATAATAAAAGATATGACATCACAAGAATTACACGATAAAATGGTAGAGGTTTTAGAAACCCTTACTATCGAACACCACAAAACAGCTAAAGCAGCTCACGGACGTGCTCGTAAAGCAGCTGGTGAACTTAAAAAATTAGCAACTGAATATCGTAAAGCATCTACTGCTGAAGATAAAGCGAAATAAAAATGGCAAAACTTTCTCAAGCTGAATTAGCCAAACGCGAAGACATCCTCCAAAAGATGAAGAAAAACAAGCGTAGCCTTGTTAAGCGTTACGGCCCAGATGCAGAGAAAGTAATGTATGGTCGTGCCACTAACATAGCAAAAAAAGTAGCAGAAACACAAATGGAAAAGTCAAATTTAAAAGAATTAGTAAGAGCAGCTTTAATGCAGGAAAAGAAATTTCCTGATTTAACTGGAGATGGTAAAGTGACCAAAGCTGATATCTTAAAAGGTAGAGGCGTTATCGACGAGTTAGAACAAGCCGTTGTCTTAACAGATAAAGACCATGATCTTCTTATGAAAAACGGCTCTGTAGCCGTAAAAGTAGGTGGTCAAACCATTGTAGTTGCTCTTAAAGACTTTGAAGTTGATTTAGAAGATGCTGATTACGAAGATCCAAGTTTAGACGAGGATCTCGATTTAGGTCACCAAGACAACGAACCACACATGCTTAAAGCAGATCTATATCGTATTGGAAAATACGCTATGGAGCTCTACCAAATGGTAGATGAGTTTGAAGGTAAAGGTGAAGTTGATTTCCCACACTGGTGGCAAGCCAAAATTATTAACGCCAGAGAAGCTTTAGTAAGCGCTAAACATTATCTTGACTTCGAAACCAAAGAACCAGAAATCGATGCTATGGTAGGTGCTATTGATATGTCAGGTGCTTTAGATAATGTAGGTGTTGAAGACGAAATTGAAGAAGGTTTACCAAAAGGTTTCTGGAAAAAAGAAACAGCTGAATTAGACGAATCATTCGAAAAACTTGTTGGTAAATTAGAAAAACAAGGTAAATCTAAAAAAGCAGCTACTGCTATTGCCGGTGCTGTAGCAGCATACAAAGCAAAAGGGGGTGGTAAAGGCCCAACAGCAAAACAAAAAGCTAAGTAATAATGACTCGTGAAGAACTCGTAGCCAAAATTAGAACGTTAGCCAAGGATGTTTATAAAAACAGACTTAAGGCTGACGTTGCTGCTGCCGAATATGATGAGTTAACCAAATTCCCAGAACTTAAAAAAGTAATTGTAGATTTATTATCTCCGGATTTCGACTATTTTTTAGCTTCTATTGATTGGGTTGCCCCTAAACCAACTACATTCCGTATTAATTTAAAAAACGGAACAGATTTTTTCCTTATCTACACTCCTAAAAGTTGGATCGCTCAAATTGAAGGTAAAAAATATTATTTGCTTAACTTAAACGAAAACGAGAATGCATGTGATGCTATTGCTCGTATGTTAAGATATATGGGTAAAGGTGAATTTACGGGTGAACCAGCTTCTCCATCTTCAACAGGTGGTGGAAGCGGTGGAGGTGGTAACTTCCCAGGACAAGAAGCTGGGGGTGAAACTGAAATAGAAACAGAAGAAACACCAGCAGAACCAGAAGTATAATGGTTAAACTTGTAAATATATTAAAAGAAATCGCAGAGAAAGAAAATATTGATTTCTCTGCTTTTAATTTTGTTGATGATGAAGTTAAAAATGAATTAAATAAGATTTCACAACAACAAAATGAAATAATTTTAACAGCTGCTTCTATAGCTCTTGCCGCTCCTGGAATTATTAATTCACTTATAAAAGCTGGTAAATCCTTAGCTAAAAAAAGAGGATTTGATCTTTCAAAACCTGACCCTAATGCTTGGTATAATGTATTAGAAAAATGGACAGAACAAGCTGATAATTATATCGGAAAACCTTTTGATATTTTACTTAAACCTTTTATTTCGGATGTTACCAAAAGAAAAAAAGCAGTTGATATTCTAAAAGCTATAAGTATAGCAACTTTAGCTACAGTAGGAGCTATTGATGTAACTAAATCAAGAGCAGCTTATGAATATGGTTCCAGATTAGTAGGCCCAGCTTGGAATGAAATAGTAAAAGCAGCAGGGGATTCTAATAAACTAATTAATGTAACTAAACATCTATTATCATCAATAGCTTAATATTTACAAAATAATATAATTTAAAATGAAAGAAAGATTCCAACACTTAGCAGGTATTAAAGAAGTAGAAAATACTCAACTTAATAAACCCCAAGTAAAACAAGACAATAGTGTAGCTACAATTGCTAAAGATTTAGAAGATCAAGGCTCTAACTTTAAAAATATTTTTTCTAAAGAAAAAATGGAACAGCTTTTAGATGCTGTTACTAACAAATTAGACCCTAAATTCAAAGAATCCCCAGCATTTAAACAAGCCGTATTAGCTTTCTACAATAAGAATAAATAATGGACGTATTAGATCTTTTTTTTAAAAAGTTCTCTTATAAATTTGATAAGGGATATCCTGACATGAACAATACTCAGGATGTTTTTTTAATCGAATCACTTATTCAAGGTTTAGGTGTTGATTTTAGATTTGATCAATTACTTTTTGAAGCAGTTAATAGCGAAGTTAAAAGAAATACTGCAGCTGCTATTGATTTTATCTTAAAAAACACCAATAAAGGTTTTAAAAAACAATCTGACAACCAACGTTTAGGCAACCCCGAAAAAGTATCACCGGAAGAGGTTCAACAAACATTTAAAGATCTTTTTAAAGTAGAAGATATTACAATCCACGGACCACGCTCAGGACCTAATCCTTCAGGTAAATTCGATATGTACGAATTTGAAACAGAAGAATTTGGCCCTGTAGCTATTGTTTTAAGTGGTGGTGGTAATGCTGGTGAAAAATACGAACAAGACTTTGTAGCAAAAGCTAAAGCATCTGCTGGCGATCCAAACGATACATTACCTGAAGATTTAAAAACCTTATACAATGCTCTCGGTATTGACAATGCTAAATTAAAAGAAAGCGATATTGCATTTGAGGGGGCTAAAGACACTAAACGTGCTTTAAATTTAAGTGGCCCTCGAGATATAGGAGACAAAATTTCAGATCTAACCATTGAATATGGTAATAAAAAATATTATATCTCCCTTAAAAACAAACAAGGTAGTGGAATATATAGTGGTGCTAACGTGCCTTGGATTTATGAAAAAGATGGTAAAGTAATTTACGATCCCTCCAAATTTGATTCTACCTCAGGTAATGGTATTATATTTGATATATTTAATATTGATTCTGAAAGGTTAGCTCAAGGGTTAAACAACTATATTAACCAAACAGGTGATTCTGAAGATTGGGAAACAGATAGAATTGATACAGAAAAATTCAGAAATTTATTAGCTTCATCTGTAGGTTACGGATATTACTATGTAAAAGAAGCTGGTAAAGGAGATGTTAAAGTAACTCCTTTATTGACTGCTGAAGATGCTTTAGATTTTGTAGGTAAAATTGAAGACGCTTCTATCAAATACCCAAGTAAAGATACTAAACAAGTAACTATTAAAGTAACAACTACTAATGGACAATATGTAGTTGCAATTAGGAATACCTCAGGTAAGGTATTACCTTTATCATTACGTATTAGCAAAACCAGATAATATTTATAAGTATGTGTGGATGTGGATGTGGAACTTGCAGCTCAAAAAAGCCAGTAATGTTAAATGAAAGTTTAGCACCAAAAGAGATTTTATCCGAAGGTTTAAAATATCACTTAGATAACGCACGACCTCTTACTGAGCATGTATATCGTGCAGGTTCAGAAAATTATTTTAATTTATGGGCTGAAGCCCGCGCTTTATACAGCCGTAATATTATTGAAGTTCAAGGCGATGATTTAGCTGTATTAACTGAAACAGATTTGGGACATACTGCTATTGTAGAAGGTGTAAAAGTACCTTTAGATTTCCCTATCGAACTTACAGAAGCAGAAATCAACGAAGAAGAAAAGAAAAAAATTGGTAAACCAATGCGCTCTTCCTCAGGTGGTAAAGCCTACAAAGTATATGTTCGCGATCCTAAAACCAAGAAAATTAAAACAGTGCGTTTTGGTTCAGGTGGTTTAAGAGCAAAAATTAATAACCCAAAGGCAAGACAAGCGTTTGCTAAGCGTCACGATTGTGCTAATAAAAAGGACAAAACTAAAGCTTCATACTGGAGTTGTCGTTTACCAAGATATGCTAAATTGTTAGGCCTTAAGTCTAACTTTAGCGGTTTTTGGTGATGAATATATTTGAGGAACTTTCTTGGCCCCAATTCCAACAATTAAATGAGATACGTCTTTTACCTCTCAACGAGCAGGTAAGATATTATAATCAATATATTTACGAGTTAAATCAAGCTCGTATGAGTTGGATTATTTATCAAAATAAAGGCCCTTATGGAACTACACCTACCCCACCAGTAGAAGAAGGATTTTTATTGCAAGAAGATTTATTTGATTTATTACAAGAAACAGGAGATAAAATTATAATTACAACATAATGCCTAACTTACCAATATCAGGATTACCATCAGCATCATCATTAGATGGAACTGAACTTTTACCTTTCGTTCAAGGTGGAGTTACAACTCAAGCAACAGCACAAGACATTTTAAATGCTAATTTACCTGTTACTTCTTCAGGTATTACAGTATCAGGAGACATTGTACCAACCACACCACAAGGTGCTACATTAGGTAGTATAGATAAACCATTTTCAGAATTGTATCTACAATCGGGTTCTATTTCAATTGAATCAGATACACCAGGAGACCCATCTGCTCTTATTTCAAATGTAAGTGGTAACTTAGAAATATCAGTTGGTGGTATGTCATTGATAGAAAGTGGTTCATCATTCACCTCACCTACTGGTTCTTTTGAGAAATTATCAGCTGGTTTAACTGAAAATTATATTTGGATTGGAGATTCTAATAATAGAAATGTAGAAACCCCAGTCTCATCCCTCCCAGGTTATTTTCCATTTAACTATGGTTTATTTAACCAAACAGGTTCATCATCACCTGTATCAGGCAGCACTCATGTTTCAGGTAGTTTAATTGGAGGAGGAGTTGGAACACTATCGGTTCCCGCCAATGGTTTTACTAAAGGAGATGCATATCAAGCTACTTTTTCAGGAATAATAAATGCTGAAAATAATAAAACACTCCAAATTACAATTAAAACTGATAATGTAATTTTAGCAGATACTGGAGTAATATCTATGCCTGGGATTACTGGCGATAAAAGATGGAGAATGGATATTGATTTCTCTATTAGAGAAGTTGGTGGGGCTGGAACCGCTGAAATTGCAACAGCAGGTACAATACAATTTAGAACAGATTCATCAGGTAATGTTATAACTGAGATTTTTAGTGATGATAATAATACAACTTTTGATACTACAATAAATAATACTTTAGTAGTTGAAGCAGAATGGGGTAATGGTCAAAGTGATTTAAGTTCTATTTATTCTAAGTTATTTACTCTACTGAAAACTTACTAATGCAGCCATATACTGACATAGAAGTTAACAACAAATACATCATTAGAGAATTTTCTCAAAACATTGACCCAATTGAGTTAATGTGGCACCGAGATGATGAAAACCGCACTATAGAATCACTAAGAGAAACAGACTGGAAATTCCAATTTGACAATTCCTTGCCAATCTCATTTGAAGATCATATATTTATACCACGCCATGAATGGCACAGAGTAATCAAAGGTACAGGAAACCTATTACTCAAAATACATTTAGACTGATTCATAGCCAGTCGACTTAACTAAAAAAATTCGAGAGCTGTGGCCTCACTCGTTGAGAGCTGCAGCTCTCTTTTGTATATTTAATGGTTAAAAATAAAAGGAAACAAATGGAAAAAATCGTAATTGTAGGAGCAGGTGTAGCAGGTGTAAACGCAGCCACTAAACTTGTAGACAATGGTTACCCTGGTGAACTTATCACTATTATTGATATGGGTAAAGACCCATACAAACGCAAACCTGAAGAAGTAATGACAGGTTTCTTAGGTGCAGGTGGTTGGTCTGATGGTAAACTTACTTACCACACAGCAATTGGAGGTCAATTGTCAAAATATTGTGGTGAGGAAAAAGCAATGGAATTGATGGATCAAGTAATCACCAATTTCAAACGTTTCCACCCTAAACCAGAAGAAGTACAATGTTCAGATCCTCAAGCAGAACCAGATTTTATTAAACCATATTTTGGTTTGCGTTTGTTTCCTGTATGGCACGTAGGTACAGATTATCTATCTGAGATTGGAAAGAATTGGTATGATTATTTAGTATCTAAAGGTGTAGAATTTTATTGGGAATCTAAGGTTACAGGTATTGATTTTCAAAATAATCAATTAGAAATAGGGAAAAAAATGGATGGTCATTTTCTCTACTATGACCGCTTAATCTTTGGTGTAGGTAAATCAGGTATTGATTTCGCCCAACAACTCGCCCAACAATATGAACTTCCAGATGAACCCAAATCAGTTCAGATTGGTGTTCGATTTGAAGCTCCACAAGAACACTTCCAAAAGTTGATTGATATCAGTTATGACTTTAAATTGTATCGTAAATTTGAAGATGAAGGTATTTCTCTTCGCTCATTCTGTACAAACAATAATGCCGCTTATGTTGCTGTAGAGGAAACATATGGAGATCATAGTTACAATGGTCACGCTAAAAAAGATATGCGTTACCGAAATGATATGACTAACTTTGGTATCTTGATGGAAATTAATGGTATTGAAGATCCATTTACTTGGTCACGTGAAGTTGTAAACAAAGTACAAGCAAACGGAACTGGTTTGT